>Ga0209066_10000138_pt1 | contig 107888 bp, 100 predicted proteins | sample All_14_2_FD_187198 | JGI IMG/M metagenome (GOLD analysis project Ga0209066, IMG submission 187198) | Freshwater microbial communities in response to fracking from Pennsylvania, USA - Allegheny Zone_MetaG_DW_15 (SPAdes) (version 2) ...
GGGATCGGTGTTCGCCGACACCCTGTCGGGCAACGCCGGCGATAACTGGATCTGGGGCCAGGGCGGCGGCGACACCCTGAACGGTCGCGACGGCAACGACCTGCTGGAGACCGGCACGGGCGACAACATCCTGATCGGCGGCGCCGGCACGGACACCGCCTCCTTCTACAGCAATGGCGCCGTCCCGTCGGTTGTGGTCGATTTGAACCTCCAGGGCGCGGCCCAGGACACCGGCGCCGGCCTGATGACCCTCAGCGGCATCGAAAACCTGTCCGGCGGCGTGGGCAATGACCTGCTGACCGGCGACGCCAACGGCAACATCCTGGCCGGGAACTCCGGTTCCGATACGCTCAATGGCGGCGACGGCGACGATCTCCTCTACGGCGACGGCGCTATCCGCATGACCAGCAGCCAGGGCGGATCCGGTCCGATCACCACGATCGACGATGTCGCCACCTTCTTCAACAACCCCAGCAACAGTGGCGCCGACACCCTGAACGGCGGGACCGGCAATGACGGCCTCTATGGCGGCGGCGGCGACGACATCCTCAACGGCGGCGGCGGCGACGACATCCTCGACGGCGGATCGGGTATCGACACTGCCGACTACAGCGATGCCGAGGCTGGCGTTTTCGTCACCCTGACGGCCGGCTTCGCCACCGGCGGCGCCGGAGCCGACAGCCTGACCGGAATCGAGAACGTCAACGGGTCCGGCTTCAACGATACCCTGCGAGGCGATGCCGGTGACAACGTCATCGACGCCGGCGCCGGCAATGACTTCGTCTACGGCGGCCTTGGCGCCGATACGCTCAACGGCGGGGACGGCAACGATACCCTGTGGCACGGCGCCAATATCGACATGACCACCGGCCTGCAGGTCGACTCCGTGACCGGCGCCATTCTCGGCCTGGCGCATGACGATCTGTCCGTCGACGTCCTCAATGGCGGCGCGGGCAACGACAACGCCTTCGTCGGACTGGGCGACTCCGCCAGCGGCGGCGAGGGTGTCGACCGACTCTACGTCTCCTTCTTCGCCTATGGCGAGGCGCTGAACCTCGATCTCTCGACCGGGGACGCCCAGACCCTGCTCGGCAACCTGACGGGCGGGACCTTCACCGAGTTCGAGACCTTCGCGGTGTTCGGCAGCCTGCACGACGATGTCGTCCGCGGCACGGCCGGCGACGACCGGATCTACGACAACTTCGGCCACAACACCTTCTACGGCGGCGACGGCAACGACATCCTCAGCGGCGGTTTCGACGGCAGCTCCCTCTATGGCGAGAGCGGCAACGACACCCTCTACAACGGCCGAGGCATCGACCACCTCGACGGCGGCGACGGCAATGACGTCGTCTATTTCGGCTCCACCCTGGGCCCGATTCTGGATCCCCCGGGGGCGGCGGACGACACCATCGTCGGCGGCGAGGGCGTCGATACGCTCGACTTCAACAACGTCGCGCCGGTCAATGGCCAGGGCGTAACGGTCGATCTTGGGATCATCGCGGCCCAGGATACCAACTTCGGCGCCCTGACCATCTCCGGCGTCGAGAACCTGTTCGGCACGGCCTATGCCGACACCCTGACCGGCGATGACGCTGACAACGCCCTGTCGGGCCGGCTCGGCGACGACGTGCTGTCCGGCGGCGCCGGCAATGATGTCCTCAACGGCGGACTGGGCAATGACGCCCTGGACGGCGGCGATGGCGTCGACACCGCCGTCTTCACCGGCAACCGCAGCGACTATTCGGTGACCGTCGATGGCGACTTCATCTACCTGACGGACATGCGCGCCAATGGCGAGGGCGTGGATACAATCACCAACGTCGAATCCTTCCAGTTCGCCGACGGAACCTTCAGCCTGCTGGTGGTCTCGACCCCGGCCCCGGTCGCCAATTCCGACCTGCTGCAGACGACGATCGGCATTCCTTCGGCGCTGAACGCCAATCTGCTGCTGCTCAACGACGTTCTGGCGGCGGCGGACAGCGCTGCGACCATCACCTCGGTCTCCAACGCGGTGAACGCCACCGTCGCCCTGGTGGACGGCACGCTGGTGATCACCGCCACCGCGCCTGACGCCTCCTTTGACTACACCGTCACGGGCCTCAGCGGGGCCAGCACCGGCCACGTTGTGGTCCAGGCTGTCGCGACCACGAGCAGCATCGACGTTCTGGTTCCGGTCGACGGCGCTGTTGCGGTCGATTTCGATGGTCAGGTCGGCAACGACAGGATCACCGGCACGGCCAACGCCGACCATCTGGTCGGTGGGCTCGGCAACGACTCCTTGCTCGGTGTCGGCGGCGATGACCGCCTCTCGGGCGGCGCCAGCAACGACATCCTCGACGGCGGCGCGGGCGTTGACCTCATGGAAGGCGGCGCGGGCAACGACTCCTACTACGTCGACGACGATCTGGATCAGGTCGTTGAGTTGGCGAATGAGGGAACCGACACGGTCTTCAGCGGCATCGACTACCGGTTGGGCGACAATCTGGAAGCCCTCGTCCTGACCGACGCCGCGCGCATCGGTTTCGGCAACACGCTGGACAACACCCTGACCGGCACAGAGGGCGACGACACCCTTGACGGCGACGTCGGGGCGGACCTGATGAAGGGCGGTCTCGGCGACGACACCTACTACGTCGACAACGCCGGCGACGCGATCCTGGACACCGGCGGCGCGGACACGGTGGTGACCACGCTCAACAGCTACAGCCTGGCCAATGTGCTCGAGAACCTGACCTTCGAAGGGACGGGCGACTTCATCGGCGTCGGCACCTCCCTCGCCAACACCCTCATCGGCGGCGGCGGCAATGACCGTCTTGATGGCCAGGCCGGCAACGACACCATGTTCGGCGGCGCCGGCGACGACACCTATGTCGTCGGCCAGGCCGGTGACCTGGTCGTCGAACAGGCGGGCGAGGGGACCGACACCATCGAAACCTCGATCAGCCTCGCCCTGCCGGACAATGTCGAGAACCTGACGGCGATCGGCGCACTGTCCATCAGCCTGACCGGCAACGGCCTCGACAACACCCTCCGCGGCAACAGCGGCGCCAACACGATCGATGGCGGCGCTGGCGCTGACCTGATGGTCGGCGGCGCGGGCAACGACACCTACATCGTCGATGACCTCGGCGATGTGGTCACCGAAGTGGCCGGCGGCGGTGTCGACACGGTCAAGGCCTACGTTGACGTCACGCTGAGCGAAGAGACCGAAAGGCTCTACCTCTTCGGAGCCGCGGTCAGTGGAACCGGCAACGCCCTGAACAACACCCTCGTCGGCAATGAACTCGACAACATCCTCAATGGCGGCGCCGGCGCCGACCTGATGCAGGGCGGATTCGGCAGCGACACCTACTATGTCGACAACGCCGGAGACGTGGTGGTCGAGACCGGCTTGGGCCTGGACACGGTCTACGCCAATGTGGCCAGCTATACGCTCGGCTCAGGGGTTGAGGCGCTGATCTACAACGGCTCCGGTTCGTTCACCGGGACCGGTAACGCCCAGGCCAATGCCATCCTCGGCGGCGCGGGTTCGGATATCCTGAACGGCCTCGGCGGTGATGACGTCCTGGACGGCGGCCTCGGGGCCGACACCATGAACGGCGGCTCCGGCAACGATACCTATTACGTCGACGACGCTGGCGACGTGATCACCGATACGTCCGGCGATGACACCACCCTGACCACCCTCAACAGCCGGATCCTGGCGACAGGGTTGGAAAACCTCGTGTTCATCGGCACGGGTAACTTCGTGGGAACCGGCAATGCCGGCGCCAACGTGATCACCGGTGGCGACGGCGATGACACCCTCAGCGGGCTTTTGGGCAACGATACGCTCATCGGCGGACTGGGCGCAGACACCCTTGATGGCGGTGATGGCAATGACATCCTGAACGGCGGCGCCGGTGTGGACGTTATGGCTGGCGGGGTCGGCAACGACATCTACTACGTCGACAACATCAGCGATGTGGTCACCGAGGCTGCGGCCGCCGGCACGGACACCGTCTATGTCGGCGCGGCCAGCTTCACCCTGGGCGCCAACCTCGAGAACCTGATCTTCGACGGCGTCGGAAACTTCACCGGGACCGGCAACGCCATCGCCAACACCCTCACCGGTGGCGCGGGCGATGATGTCCTCGATGGGGACGGCGGCAACGACCAGCTCTTTGGCGGCCTTGGCGCTGACAACCTGACCGGCGGAGCGGGCGATGACGCCCTCGACGGCGGCGCCGGCGTCGACACCCTGATCGGCGGGATCGGCAACGACGTCTATTACGTCGACGACGTCAATGATGTGGTCACTGAGCTGGCCGGCGAAGGAACGGCCGATACGGTCCGCGCCTCCTCCAGCAGCTACACCCTTTCCGACAACGTCGAGACCCTGACCTCCGTCGGGGCCGGCGACTTCACCGGAACCGGCAACGCACTGGCCAACACGCTCAACGGGGGCGCCTTCAACGACACCCTCTACGGCATGGCCGGCAACGACTCGATCCGGGGCGGTCTGGGCGTCGACAGCCTTCATGGCGGCGATAGCAACGACAAGGTCTACGGCGACGACGGCGACGACTTCCTGTTTGGGGATGGCGGCAACGATTTCCTCTACGGCGGCGCGGGCTCCGATACACTCGAGGGTGGGGCCGGCCGGGACTACTTCGTCCTCCAGAACCTCAGCGACAGCGGCGTCGGGGCCGGTCTGCGTGACGTCGTCACCGACTTCACCAGCATCGACTTCCTCGACCTGCGGGCTCTGGACGCCAACACTGCGGCGGCCGGCAACCAGGCGTTCAGCTTCATCGGAACCGGGGCCTTCACCAATACGGCCGGCGAAGTCCGCTATGTCACCGATGCCGAAGGCGTCCACGTCTACGGCGATGTGAACGGCGACGGCGTCGCGGACTTCGAGATGCTGCTGCTTGGCGGTGTCGCCCTGACCAGCGGCAACTTCCTGCTCTGACCTGGCGTCGGGGGTCCGGTTTCCGCCTGGAACCGGACCCTCAAGCTGCGACTGCCCGCCTGCTGCCAGTATAGGGACCCGTCAGCCCTATAACGGGCACGGCCCGATCGGGTCTCCCGGGAGCCATCCGGGACTTTGTTCGTTTGATCGGGCAAGGTGGCGACGCCAGGGTCGAAAAAGGGGCAGTTCATGGGATTCGACAGCGCCAGTCGGGATGCCTGGGTCAGCGCGGTGCAGACCGTGCGTCAACAGACCCTGCGGCTGATCCAGCCTCTGACACCGGAGGATCTGCAGCCCCAGGCCATGGCGGACGCCAGCCCCGGCAAATGGCATCTGGCCCACACCACCTGGTTCTTCGACACCTTCCTGCTGCAGCCGGCCGGCTATGACACCGCCCCGCCTGAGCAGGCGCAGTTCCTGTTCAACAGCTACTACGAGGCCGTCGGCGAACGGCAGGCGCAGCCTGGTCGCGGGCTGATCACACGGCCTTCGCTTGAGGACGTCCTGCAGTGGCGCGAGCGGGTTGACGCCTCGCTCGAGCGTCTGCTTGCCAACGCCGACAGCGGCGCCTTCAACGATATCGCCCCGCTCCTCGAACTCGGCCTCAATCACGAGCAGCAGCATCAGGAGCTGCTGCTGATGGATATCCTCGCCCTGTTCGCCCTCAACCCCGGCGCGCCCGCCTATCGGACCGACCTGGCGCCGATCGCCGGACCGGTGGCTCCCAAGGTCGGCTGGATGTCGTTTGACGGCGGCATGACCCGCATCGGCGCCGAGGCTCACGGCTTTGCCTTTGACAATGAACGGCCCCGCCAGCGCGTCTGGCTGGAGCCCTTCGCCCTGGCGGACCGGCTGGTGACCTGCGGCGACTGGCAGGCCTTTATCGCCGACGGCGGTTACGATCAGCCGGCGCACTGGCTCTCGGATGGCTGGGCGACCGCCTGCCGCTCAGGCTGGCGCGCGCCCGCCTACTGGGATCAGGAGGACGGCGTCTGGTTTCGTCGCACGCTGGCGGGGCGCGAGCGGGTCGATCCTTCGGCCCCTGTCTGTCACGTCAGCTATTACGAAGCCGACGCCTACGCCCGCTGGGCCGGCGCGCGTCTGCCCCTTGAGGCGGAATGGGAGGCCGCCGCGGCCGGGCATCCGGTGCAGGGCAACCTCCTGGAGGCCGACAGGCTTCGCACCGCGGCATCGTCCGGGAACCAGCTGTTCGGCGACGTCTGGGAATGGACGGCCAGCCCCTACAACGCCTACCGCGGCTTTGCTCCGGCCCCGGGCGCTGTCGGCGAATACAACGGCAAGTTCATGTCGGGGCGATTTGTGCTGCGTGGTGGCGCCTGCGTGACCCCCGCCCTACATGTCCGGGAGAGCTATCGGAACTTCTATGAACCGCATCAGCGCTGGATGTTCTCCGGCCTGCGTCTGGCCAGGGATTGCGCATGACCCCCATCAGCACTCAACAGCGACCGCGGGAACGTGATCTCTTCGCCGAGGACATGATCGCGGGCCTGTCGCGCACGCCCAAGGCCACGCCGCCCAAATGGTTCTACGACGCCGAGGGTTCGGCCCTGTTCGCCGACATCACCCGGCTGCCGGAATACTATCCCACCCGCACCGAGCTGGCGCTTCTGGCCGAGGTCGGGCCTGAATTGTCAGAGGCCGTCGGCCCGGGCCGCACCGTGGTCGAGTATGGCTCCGGATCCGCCGTCAAGGCGATCCGACTGCTCTCCGCCCTCGACACCCCCGCCGGCTATCTGTGCGTCGAGATCGATCCCGGCGCCGCTCAGGACACCGCCTCGGAGGTCGCCGCCGCCTTCCCGGGCCTGGCCGTCCGGGGCGTGGCCGGCGACTTCACCCATCTCGAGGGCGAGGTGTCCGCTGGTCGTCGCCCTCGCCTGGGCTTTTTCCCCGGCTCGACCATCGGCAACTTCTCGCCGGCCGAGGCCGCGCGACTGCTCAAGACCATGAGGCTGCATCTGGGCGAGGGCGGTCAGCTCCTGCTGGGCGCCGACCTGATCAAGGAAGCCGCGGTGCTGGAAGCGGCCTATGACGACGCCGCCGGGGTTACGGCCCGGTTCAACAAGAACCTGCTGGTCCGGGCCAATCGGGAACTGGGCGCCGATTTCGACCTCGACGCCTTTGCTCATCAGGCCATCTGGAATGCCGACGCCAGCCGGGTGGAGATGCATCTCCGATCCCTGCGCGGCCAGACCGTGACGGTGGCGGGCCGGAGCTTTGGATTCGCCGAGGGCGAGACCATCCACACCGAAAGCTCCTACAAGTTTGATGAGGCGCGGCTGGGCGCCCTGGCCACGGCCGGCGGCTGGCGGGTCGAGCAGACCTGGATCGCGCCGGAGCATCCCTTCGCCCTGACCCTGCTGTCCAACTGAGGGCTGCCTCGAGGCCGCGTGACGGTCAGGTGACTGCGCTCTTTCCCTTTGCGGCGGGTTTCACTAGGTTCGCCACCTTTCCGGGCCCGCTGCGTTAGGCGAACTATGGTTCATCATTATCTCGAGTTTGAACGGCCGATCGCCGAGCTTGAGGGCAAGATCGAAGAGCTGTCGAAGCTATCCGACTCCGCGGGAGCCGGATCCTTCGACACAGAGATCGAGGCCATGCGCGCCCGACTCGACGGCCTTCGTCGCGACGCCTACTCGCGCCTCGATCCCTGGCAGAAGACCCAGGTCGCCCGCCATCCCGAGCGGCCGCATCTGATCGACTATCTGGGCGGCCTGATCGAGGAGTTCGTCGAACTTCGCGGCGACCGCAAGTTTGCCGACGATCAGGCGATCATGGGCGGCCTTGGCCGTTTCCGGGGTCAGCCCGTCGTGGTCATGGGCCATGAGAAGGGTCACGACACCACCACCCGTCTGAAGCACAACTTCGGCAGCGCCCGTCCGGAAGGCTACCGCAAGGCCGTCCGGCTGATGGACATGGCCGAGCAATACAATCTTCCGGTCATCAGCTTTGTCGACACCGCCGGCGCCTATCCGGGCCTCGGGGCTGAAGAGCGCGGTCAGGCCGAAGCCATCGCCCGCTGCACCGAACGCTGCCTGACCCTGAAGACGCCGATGATCGCCACTGTCACCGGGGAGGGGGGCTCCGGCGGGGCCATCGCCATCGCCGGCGGCAACCGGGTGCTGATCCTTGAGCATTCCATCTATTCGGTGATCAGTCCGGAAGGCGCCGCCTCGATCCTCTGGCGCGACGGAGCCCGGGCAAAGGACGCCGCCGCCCAGATGAAGATCACGGCGCAGGACCTCATCAAGCTGGGTGTCGTGGACCGGATCATCGAAGAACCGGCGGGCGGCGCCCATGCCGACCGCGAGGCGACGATCAAGGCGGTCGGCGACGCCGTGGAAGCAGAACTGGCCAGCCTGTCCAATCTGGGACCGGAACAGCTCGTCGCCCAGCGAGCAGAGCGCTTTTACGCGATCGGCAAGACCGGCCTCGTCTGATCCAGCCCGCTGTTTGCGGTGATTGGCCGCACGGCTGGCTTAAAGATTGAGTCACCGCTTGGAGGCGATGGTTTTTCCGAAAGGACAAATCCCATCGCGACACCGGTTTCATCAAAGGCGCAGGGCTCGGCAGGTGGCGGCCTGAATCCGGCCGCCGTCTTCAATCTGACCCAGGCCAAGGTCATGGTTGTCGACGACAACAGCTATTCGCTGCGGCTGACGACCCAGATGTTGCTGGGATTTGGCATTCCGACCCGGCAGATGTGCCTTGGGGCCGAACAGGCAAAGCAGGCGCTGATGAGCCAGCAGGTCGACCTGCTGATCGTCGACTGCGAAATGCCGGGGATGGACGGGTACGACCTTGTCCGCTGGCTCAGGTCTTCAGGCCTTGAGCCGAACGCGTTCACCCCGGTGCTGATGGTGTCCGGCCATACCCGGTTGTCCCAGGTGGCCAAGGCCCGCGATTGCGGCGCCAATTTCATTGTCGCCCGGCCGATGACATCAACGGTCCTGCTCGAGCGTATTCTCTGGATGGCCCGGGATCCGCGGCCCTTTCTCAAGGCCGGCAACTACATGGGTCCTGATCGGCGCTTCAAGATGAACGACCCCCAGAATGATCGTGAAGAACGCCGGGCCGAGGTTCGGCGAAAGAAGCAGGCCGCAGCGGCAGCGGCCGCTGCCGAGCAAAGAGACGGAACCGCCGCATGAGTTCAGTGACCTATTTCCAGCGCCGGTCGGCCCTCTCGAAAATGGTCGGGAAGGCGGGTGGAAAGTCGGTTATTGCGGCCCTTCGCGATGCTGACAAGGCGACCGTTGATCTCCGCGAGGAAGGCCATGCGATCTTGCAGGAAGCGCTGGCCGACCTTGAAGCCAAGGCGAGCGGCGCGCCATCGCCTGAATGGCTTGAAACGGTCTATCTGGCCGCGTCCACCATCATCGACGTTTGCCCTCCGGAACTTCCCGGTCTGCACAAGGCTGTCTACAGCCTTTGCGACCTGACCGATCGTCAGGTTCGCTCGGGTCGGGTGGAGCGAGAGCCGGTCGCCGTCCACATCGCGGCTCTGCGCCCCCTCAGTCAGCCCGATCAGGCGCCCGAAGCGATCACCGCAATCCTTGACGGCCTTGCCGCTCTGCAGGCTCGGGATATTGCCCGCGCCGGCGGTTGAATCGGCGCTTGCCTGACGCGAGGTGACCAGATTGATAGTGCTCCCAACAATCAATGGGAGGACCCGTCATGGCCATTCGCACCCGGTTTACCGAGCTTTTCGGGGTTGAGCATCCCATCGCCCAAGGCGGCATGCAGTGGGTCGGCAAGGCCGAACTGGTCGCCGCCGTGGCCAACGCCGGCGCCCTTGGCTTTCTCACCGCCCTGACCCAGCCGACGCCCGAGGACCTCGCCAAGGAGATCCAGCGGACCAAGGACCTCACCGACAAGCCGTTCGGCGTGAACCTGACCATCCTGCCGGCGATCAAGCCGCCGCCTTACGCTGAATACCGCGCCGCGATTATCGAGAGCGGCATCACCATGGTCGAGACCGCCGGCTACAAGCCGCAGGAGCACGTCGACCACTTCAAGCAGCACGGCATCAAGGTCATCCACAAATGCACCGCCGTGCGCCATGCCGCCTCGGCCGAGCGGATGGGCGTCGACGCCATTTCCATCGACGGCTTCGAATGCGCCGGCCACCCCGGCGAGGATGACATCCCCGGCCTGATCCTGATTCCGGCCGCGGCTGACAAGATCAAGATTCCGATGCTGGCCTCCGGCGGCTTCGGCGACGGCCGCGGCCTGGTCGCGGCCCTGGCGCTGGGCGCCGACGGCATCAACATGGGCACCCGCTTCTGCGTCACCAAGGAGGCGCCGATCCCGGAGAGCTTCAAGCAGCAGATGGTGGCCAACGACGAGCGCCAGACTGATCTGATCTTCCGCACCCTGCACAACACCGCCCGGGTCATGCGCAACGCCGTCAGTCAGGAAGTGGTCCAGATCGAACGGGCCGGCGGAGCCAAGTTCGAGGACGTCCAGCATCTGGTCGCCGGCACCCGCGGCCGCGACGCCCTTGCCGGCGGCGACACCGACGGCGGCATCTGGTCGGCGGGCATGATCCAGGGCCTGATCCACGATGTCCCGTCGGTCAAGGACCTGGTCGACCGCATCGTCTCGGAAGCCGAAGAATTGATCCGTGGTCGTCTTGGTTCCGTCGTTGTCTGACGGCGGCTTCGCTTGATGCGGAAGTAAAGTGAGTTGTTAGTCACTGTGAAGGTCTTGTGAAAGTTTCACGAAGACCTTCCGGTGCGCCCCGACGTTAGGTCAGCGTTATGATTCCCCGGTCCAGTTGGTGGCGCCTGGAGATCAGTATGCTTACACTGCGTGACGCCGCCAGCCCCGTTGTCCCCGCCGCCCCCCGCGACACCGGCGGGCGATTGTATGAACGGTTCAGCGATGAGCCGGACACCCTGATCGTGCCGGTCGTTGATGACGCGGGACGGCCGGTCGGGATCGTGGACCGCAACAGCTTCTTCCTGAAAATGGCTGCTGAATATGGTCGGGCGCTTTACGCCCGGCGCCCGATCTCGGCGCTGATGAATCCTGAACCTCTGGTCGTCGACGCCGGAGTGAGCCTTTCAGACTTTACGGCGGACACCCTCTCGGCGCGCGCCTCGGATCTGCTGCGGGGTTATATTGTCACCGACCGGGGACGGTACATCGGCGTCGGCACCATCCTGTCCCTCCTGCAGGCGTCCAGCGACGCCAACCGGCGGGCGGCGACGGCGCTGTCCGCCGCCAATGCTGAGGCTGAACAGGCGCGGCGCTTCATGACCGCGGTGGTCGAGTCCATGCCCGCCGTCGTCTTCGTCAAACAGGCCAGTGACCACCGCTATGTCCTGCTCAACCGGGCCGGCGAGGACCTGCTCGGCTTCGCCCGTGAACAGGTCATCGGCCGGACTGACGCCGACCTCTACGACGCCGCTCTGGCGACGACCTATCTGGAACGGGATCGCGACGTCATCGCCTCGGGCAAGGATCGGGTGATCGAGGAAGACGTCATTCCCCGCCCTGACGGCCAGTCGGTGACGCTGCGGACCAAGAAACGCACCATTCTCGGTCCGGACGGTCGTCCACAGTTCCTGATCGGAGTGTCGGAAGACATCTCTGAACGCAAACGGGCGGAGGCCCAGATTGCCCGCCTCGCCCACTATGACGCCCTGACCGACCTTCCCAACCGGACGCTGTTCCAGGACGCCCTGCGCCGGGCCCTGATCATCGCCCGGCGGCGGGGGGAGATGGTGGCGGTTCACTGCCTGGACCTCGACCGCTTCAAGACCGTCAATGACACCCTCGGCCACCCCATGGGCGACGCCCTGCTGCGCCAGACCGCCGCCCGCCTCAGCGCCTGTCTGCGGGAGGGAGACACCGTCGCCCGGCTCGGCGGCGACGAATTTGCGGTCGTTCAGTGCGGGCTTGCGGGGCCGGAGGACGCAACGGCGCTCGCGGGCCGCCTTGTTGCGTCCCTGGCCGAGCCTTTCGATCTGGACGGGCAGCAGGTCGTGGTCGGCGCCAGTGTCGGCGTCGCTCTTGCCCCGCAGGACGGCTCGGCCCCGGACACGCTGTTGCAAAAGGCCGATATGGCTCTCTACCGCGCCAAGGCTGACGGAAAGGGCGCCTTCCACTTCTTCGAACAGGCGATGGACGAGCGGTTGCAGGCCAGGCGAGCCCTGGAAATGGATCTTCGCAACGCCCTGGCCGCCGGCCAGTTCGAAATCGCCTACCAGCCCCTCTATTGCCTGACGGAGGACCGGATCAGCAGTTGCGAGGCGCTGCTTCGCTGGAACCATCCAACCCTTGGCAGGGTGTCGCCCGTTGATTTCATCCCGCTGGCCGAGGAAATCGGCCTGATCGGCGCGATCGGCGACTGGGTCCTGCGTCAGGCCTGCCAGGAGGCTTCGACCTGGCCGGTGGACGTGCGACTGGCGGTCAATCTCTCGCCGGTCCAGTTCCGCGGCAAACACCTGCTGGGCTCGGTCGTCTCGGCCCTGTCAGGCAGCGGCCTTGATCCCCGCCGGCTGGAACTGGAGATCACCGAGTCGGTCCTCCTTGAGGAAAGCGCGGTCAATCTGGCCATCCTGCATGACCTCAAGGCGTTGGGCCTGCGAATATCCATGGACGATTTCGGGACCGGCTACTCCTCGCTCAGCTACCTGCGCAGTTTCCCCTTCGACAAACTCAAGATCGACCAGACCTTTGTTCGCGATGTGCTGCATGACGCCGACGCCCTGGCCATCGTCCGGGCGATCATCGATCTGGGAACCAGCCTGGGCATCGTCACAACGGCCGAAGGGGTGGAAACCGAGGACCAGCTGGCGGAGCTGCGCCGTCAGGGCTGCAAGGAAATCCAGGGCTATGTGATCAGCCGGCCTGTCGCGCCGCACGATCTGCGCGACCTGCTTGGACCGGGCTTCCCGGATACGGCCGTGGCGGCGACGGATATCTCGGCGGCGACTGGGACGCGCCAGACACAATCGCTCCGACGGTTCGCCTGATTGTCAGGATCCCGGGACGTGCGCCGGTTTCTTGCCGAACAGGGCGCTCCATCTCTCGCGGACAGCCGACATGGCGTCCTGGAGCCGCTCGGCCAGCGTCTCATGCAGCGGCAGGCGCACGGGCAGGCAGGCCTCCAGTTCGGCCAGCAGGTCTTCGACCGGGCCGTCGTTGAGGAAGTGATCCGCCCCGGCCACCCTGCGGAAGCGCATGGGGCGTAGGGTCTTGACCTCCTTCACAAGGCGTTCGGCGCTCTCGATCGGGGCAAAGTCATCCATGTCGCCGTGGACCACGTGGATGGGCGTGGTGATCCGCTCCAGCGCCTGCCGCATATGGACCAGTTGGCCGGGCTGGCCGGCGACTTCGAGCACCGCGTTGCGCAGGTCGCGCGGAATGATCCGCAAAACCTTCTGGCCCAGCCGGACCAGCATCCGCGCCGTAGGGCCCGGGTCGCCAAGGTAGCCGGACAGCAGCACCAGTCCCGACAGCCCCCGGGGACGGCGGGCCGCCATCAGGCTTGAAATGGCCGCGCCGTACGACTGGCCGACCAGCAGCAGGCGCTGGCCGGGGGCGACCTCCAGCAGCGGCATCAGGGCTTCGGCCTGGATGCGGATGTCGCCGACGTATTCGACCGGCTCGCTGCCGGCAAAACCCGGACGATCGACAACGATCATCTCCCGATCCTGAGGCAGCTCGGCCAGGACGGGCGCCCAGTATTCGGCCCAGCTTGGCGCGCCGGTGACCACGACGATCTTCCAGGGCGCGGGTTGATCACGCGGCGTGGTCAGGGCGGTCAGGGTCCAGCCGTGGTCGCCGCCGGCCAGAAAGCTCACGCGCTGGACCTTGGTTTCCGGGTAAAGCTCGTGCGTCGGCACATGCTCGGAGCGGCCCTGAGCGGCGCTCTCGATACAGGCCCATCCCAACTCGAGGACTCCCTTGGGACGTCTGCGCGCCACGATGTCAGCTCCTGTGTATCAACCCCGGTACCGGGGGACTAACGCGATCCCGCCTCAACGGTTCTTCGAAAACGGCTCCGCATCGGCATTCTTTGTCTCACTGTTGCATATGGGCGGTGAACTTCGGCTATCTAGGCCATGCGCCTACGCCACATTGAGGTTTTTCACGCGGTCTACGCCCACGGTTCGATCAGCACCGCGGCGCGAACGCTCAACGTTTCCCAGCCTTCGGTCAGCAAGGTGCTGAAGCACGCCGAGGATCAGTTGGGCTTTCGGCTGTTTCGTCGGGTCAAGGGCCGCCTCGCGCCCACCGATGAGGCCCACGCCCTGTTTCGCGAGGTGAAGGAAGTTTTCGAGCGGCTCGATTCGCTCAAACAGGCGGCGCGCAATCTGAAACTGGGGGAGGGCGGTCATATCCGGGCCGCCGTGCTGCCGGCCCTTGGCCTTGGAGTGGCGCCTGACGCCGTCGCCCGCTTCCGCGCCCGCCATCCGACGGTCACCTTCGACTTCCGGACGCTCCACTATGAGGAGGTGCTGCGGTCGCTCTACGAGCATGAAGTCGACATGGCGCTGGCCTATGACTCCATCCAGCATCCCCGGGTGAACAGCTTCCAGATCGGTCAGGGGGAGCTGATGATGATGTTCCCGCGCGGCGAGTTCGGCGACGACCCGCCGCCGCGCCTGGATCTGAAGAGCCTGGAGACCCGAAACTACATCGGTTCGGGGGCCACCGGCCCGGTCAGCGATATCTTCTCGGCAGAGGTTGATGGCCGTGGCCTGATCATCAACGAGCCGATCACCGTCTCGACCTTCTACATGGCCGCCTCCCTCGTCCGGCACGGGGTCGGGGTGGCGGTGGTCGATGAATTCACCGCCCGGGCCGAGGCCTCCGAAACGATCGACTTCCGGCCCCTGGAGCCCTCGCTCCCCTTCGGCATCTTCTGCATGCATCTGGAAGACCGGCCGCTGTCTCATCTGTCGGAAAAGTTCGTCAAGGTGATGCAGGATGTGCTCGACGAGATCTCCAACCCTTAGCCCAAAGCTATGGGATAGGCCCGTCTGGGAAATTGATCCGACGGCCCGGCGCCGCGATGGTCCGCGCACTTTGTTGCAACGGCTAACCGGACAGGCGAAATGATCGCATCTCCCTACCTGCTCTATCTCGGCGCGGCCGTGGATCCCCTGACGGTGAAGACCGCCCGAGGCATCGCCCAGTGGCGGCCCGACCGGTGCCTGGGTCAACTGCGGTTGCCGGGTGCAGCCGTCAGTCTGGGACTTGAGGACATGGACATCGCCGAGGCGGCGCGGCGCGGGGCCCGCACCCTGGTGATCGGCGAGGCCAATGCCGGCGGCGCCCTGCCGCCGGAGGCGATCCCTGTGGTCCTGTCTGCTCTGGAGGCCGGTCTTGATGTCGCCAGCGGTCTGCATCAGCGGCTGAGAGACATTGCCGCTGTTCGGGACTGTGCGGAGCGTCTTGGCCGCCGCCTCGTTGATGTGCGCCAGCCGCCGGCCGACCTCAAGGTCGGCAAGGGCGTTCCGCGCGCCGGTCTTCGCCTGCTGACCGTCGGCACCGACTGCTCGGTCGGCAAGATGTACACCTCCCTGGCGCTGGAGCGGGATATGCGCGCCGCCGGCCTGACGGCCGACTTCCGCGCCACCGGCCAGACCGGCATCCTGATTACCGGCGAAGGCGCCCCGGTCGATGCGGTGATCGCTGACTTTATCTCCGGCGCCGTCGAACAGATATCGCCGGCCCGTCATGATGGAGGGTGGGACGTGATCGAGGGGCAGGGGTCGTTGTTCCACCCGTCCTATGCCGGGGTCACCCTTGGCCTGATCCACGGCGCCCAGCCCGACGCCCTGGTCCTCTGTCACGAACCGGGCCGGCCTCACATGCGCGGCGTTCCCGGCCACGCCGTGCCGGACCTGGCGCTGTGCCTTGAGCGCAATCTCGAAGCCGCCCGCCTGACCAACCCGGACGTCATCGCCGTCGGCGCGGCCCTCAACACCTCCGCCATGGAGCCGCAGGCCGCGCTCGATCTCTGCGCCAGCGTCTCCGAGACGCTTGGACTTCCCTGTCAGGATCCCGTGGCCCACGGGACCCAGCTCATCGTTGATCGGTTGAATTCATGCTTTGCCGCGCCACTGTCCGTCACCAGCGCTGGCCGCTGAAAGCGCCGTTCCGGATTTCGCGGGGCGTGAAGACCGAGGCCGAGACGGTGATCGTCCGGCTGCGGCGGGGCGAGACTACCGGCCAGGGGGAGGCGACTCCCTATCCGCGCTATGGCGAAAGCTGCGCCTCGGTGATGGCCGAACTGGCCCCGGCCCTGGCGGCCTTCGAAGCGGGAGAGCCGGACGAGGGCCTGACCGCCGATCTCGCTCCCGGAGCGGCCCGCAACGCCCTCGACTGTGCGCTGTGGGATCTCGACGCCCGGGAATCCGGATGGTCGGTCGGGCGACTGACCGGTCTGGCCATGCCCGCCAGCGTCGTCTGCGCCGTCACCATCAGCCTCGATGACCCTGATGCGATGGCCGCCGCCGCGAGACTCAGCGCCGCCGCGCCGCTGATCAAGGTGAAGCTGAACGCCGATCGGCCCGGCGAACGTCTGCAGGCGGTCGCCGACGCGGCGCCGGACGCCCGCCTGATCGTCGACCCGAACGAAAGCTGGACCCGGGCCCTGCTCGAGGAGCTCGCGCCGCTGCTGGCCCGGCTGCCGGTCGCCCTCATCGAACAGCCCCTGCCGGCCGATGACGACCAGAGCCTTGAGGGTTTCACGCCCCCGGCTCCGCTGTGCGCTGACGAAAGCTTCCACACCTCGGCTGATCTGGGGGCGCTTCGGAACCGCTATCAGGTGGTCAACATCAAGCTCGACAAGACCGGCGGCCTGACAGAGGCGGCCCAGGCCCTGCGGTCAGCCCGCGCCCTCGGCTTCCAGGTGATGAGCGGCTGCATGGTCGCTTCATCTCTCGCCATCGCTCCTGCGCTGCATATCGCCGGCGCCGCCGATTTCGTGGATCTGGACGGTCCCTGGTGGCTGGCTGACGACTGGCCGGACGGGGTGAAACTGGAGGACGGGCTGATGCACGCTCCGGCGGCGGGCTTCTGGGGATCTCGCGGATGAGACGTATAGCTTCAGGCTATGACTTTCCGAAGGAACCGAAAGGCCAAGGTTATTGGCGATATGTGTCGGCGGTGTGATGCTGAACGACAGTCGGACACAAGACCGAAGATCGGCCCGACTTGGGATTTACATGGGGGTAGTGGGCATGGCCCGTCGTTACATCAATCAGACTCTGAAGGCCGTCTTGCTGGCCTCCGCCGCCAGCCTTCTGGCCGGCGCCGCATATGCGCAGGACGAACCAGGCGACAACGCCGAGCCCGGAGAGGTCGAGGCAGTCACGGTCGTCGGCAGCCAGATCAAGGGCGCCCGGGTCACTGATGTTCTGCCGGTTACGGTGCTGGACAGCGACGACCTCGACGCCGCCTCGCCCGGCAGCGGCGATGAAATGTTCCGCTCCATCCCCCAGGCGGGCGATGTGACCTTCACCGAATCCCGCACCACCGGCGGCATCAACGACTCCCGGGGCGACACCGCCTCGATCAACCTGCGCAGCCTTGGCACCGGCAACACCCTGGTGCTGCTGAACGGTCGCCGCATGGTGCTCCACCCGGCCATTCAGGTGGAAAACCTGGTGCCGGTCGCCACCGTCAACACCAACACCATCCCCGTCTCCGGCGTCCGCCGGATCGAGGTTCTCCGCGATGGCGCCGCCGCCATCTACGGCACCGACGCCGTGGCCGGGGTGATCAACACGGTTCTGAAGTCCAACTTCGACGGCTTCACCATAGACAGCGAATACGGCGTTACCGAAGACAGCGGCCAGTCGCAGTTCGAACTGTCCTTCGAGGCCGGCAAGGATTTCAACGGCGGCCGAACCAACGTCTCGCTGTTCGGCGCCTATACCAGCCGCGACGCCCTGCTCGCCTCTGAGCGCGATTTCTCGCGCAACGCCGACCTTCGCAGCCAGCTGCCGCAAACCGGCCCCTGGGCCGGCGACACCGATTTCCGCAACACCTCGATCGATACGCCGTGGGGCGAGTTCCAGCGCCTGACCAACAGCTACGCCCGCTCGACAACGACGGCCAGCTACAATGGGACCAGCTTCACCTCCAGCGGTGTCTTCCATGTGCAGCCGGACACCAACGAAGGCTGCATCGTGCCGCTGGCCGGCGGGGTCTGTTTCGACAACTCGACCCTGGCCACGACCGGCTCCGACGAGAACCTGCGCTACAACGTCAATGACGAGCGCACCATCTGGGGCGAACTGGAACGTCTGAACCTGTTTGGCTTCGCCAACCACGAGTTCGAGAACGGCATCGAGCTGTTCAGCGAGCTGGGCTACTACAAGTCCACCTCGACCGGCTCGCGCGACCAGGAAACCGCCCTGTCGGCCCAACGCGTGATCATTCCGATCACCGGCTACTGGAACCCGCTCGGTCCCGTCGGCAGCCCCAATCGTCTGCCCAACCTGACCGGTGTTTCGACCAGCGGCGTGCCGATCGAACTGCTCGACTACCGTCTCGTCGACGCCGGGGCCCAGACCTACACGGTCGATCAGACCGTCACCCGTTACCTGACCGGCATCCGCGGCCAGTGGAACCAATGGGACTGGGAAAGCGCCTTTGTCTATTCGCGCGCCGAGACCGAGGACGTGCAGCGGGCGCCCAGCCTGACGCTGTTCCAGGCCGCCCTGGCCGGCACCACGGCCGACACGGCCTACAACCCCTTCAACGGCGGCAACCCGGACAATCCGGCCGCCGGCGATTCCTCGCCCAACTCCCAGGCGATCATCGACAGCTTCATCGTCCCGGTGACCCGCAAGAGCCACACCTCCATGGCTCTGGTGGATTTCAAGGTCTCGACGCCCGAGCTGTTCAAGTGGTGGGGCGGCGACGTCGGCATGGCCGCCGGCGTTGAACTGCGCCGTGAAACCTACGGCGACGACCGTGACGCCCGTCTCGACGGGACCATCACCTACACCGACCTGGCCGGACTGACGACCGACAGCGATGTCATGGGCGTCAGCTCGACTCCCGATACGTCGGGCGCCCGCAACGTCCAGTCGGCCTGGCTTGAATTCGCCGTTCCGCTGGTTCCGCGCGGCGAGATCCCGTTTGTCTATTCGCTCGATCTGCAACTGGCGGCCCGGTACGAGAACTACAGCCTGTTCGGCAGCACGACCAAGCCGAAGGTGGCTCTCTCCTGGCGCCCGACCGAGTTCCTGCAGTTCCGGGCGGCCTGGTCGGAGGGCTTCCGCGCCCCCAACCTGCCGCAGCAGTACGAGCGCGGCATTCAGCGCTCCAACAGCCGGACCGACTGGATCCAGTGCGAGATCCAGCAGCGCAATGGCGACATCGCCAATTTTGACGCCTGCACGGCGTCCGGCTCGGTGGTGTCCAACCGTTCGGGCAACGAAGACCTGAAGCCGGAGGAGTCGGAGAACTTCACCGTCGGGGTGACCTTCGAGAGCACCTTCATCCCGCGCAAATACGGCCGGCTCACCACCACGCTGGACTACTGGAAGATCGACCAGACCGACATCATCGGCATCTTCGGCGACTCCAACCACCTGACCTACGATTACCTCCTGCGGCTCCAGGGCAGCAGCAATCCGTTTGTCCAGCGCGCGGCTCCGACGACTGATCAAGAGAACGCTTACGTCGCCTCGGGCCTTGGGCCGGCCAGCGATGCGCCGGGCACGGTCATCGGGGTCATCGACAACTACCGCAACCTCAACCCCCGCACGGTCGAGGGTGTCGATGTCGGCATCTTCTACTCGATCGACGACACCCCGCTGGGCGACTTCGACTTCAAGATCAACGCCGCCAAGCTGCTGGAATTCTACCAGACGCCCGGTGTTGAGCAGCAGGCGATGATCGATGCCCAGAAGGCCGGTCTGATCGACTCCAGCATCGCCATCGTCGGCGCCGAGGGCCTGATCCGTCAGAACGGCCGTCCCGAGTGGCGCTGGACCGGCGTCATCACCTGGCGCAAGGGCAATTTCGGCGCGGGCTACTACACCGCCTATGTCAGCGATGTCGAAGACACCAGCGCCACCCTGGCCGATGGCACCCGCTGGATCGTCGACTCCCAGCAGACCCACAACCTCTATCTCCAGTACACGCTGAAGACCGGAGACTGGGCGGACGGGACTCGGATCCGCTTCGGCGCCCGCAACATCTTTGACACCCAGCCGCCGCTCGCGGATTCGGATCTGGGCTTCCTGGGTGAACTGCATTCGCCGCGCGGCCGTGTTGTCTACGCCAGCATCCGCAAGCGTTTCTGATCGTTCCGGGGCCGGAGCGGGGGGACGAAAAACGCCCTCCCGGTCCGGTCCCGCCGCGTCGGCGCCCGCGCCGGCCATCCCCCGCCTGACGGCATAGTTTGAAGGACAATGTCCATGCTCCGGCGTCGCAGCCGAGGAACGCTACCGGTGCGTCTGGCGCTCGCCCTGACCGTTCTGGCCGGGACGGCGGGGCCGATGAGCGCCGTGTCGGCCGGGCCGGCGCCGCTCGACTATCTGATCGTCGGCGGTCAGCTGATCGACGGGACCGGCTCGCCAGGACGTCAGCAGGATGTCGGCGTCCGGGGCGACCGCATCGTCTTCCTCGGGGATGCGGACCAGTCCGGACTGAAGGCGCGCCGCACGATCGATGCGACCGGGATGATTGTCGCCCCGGGGTTCATCGACCCTCACACCCATTCGGGCTCCGACCTCGCCTCGCCCGACCGCGAACGGCGGATCGCCGCCAATCATCTGGCGCAGGGGGTGACCAGCATCCTCTTCGGCAACGACGGTGACGGCTCGCCAGAGGTGGCCAAGACCCTTCGCGGTCTGGAAGCCTCCGGGACCGGCGTCAACGCCGGCAGCTTTATCGGCTTTGGCGCCGTGCGCCGGCAGGTGGTCGGAAGCGGCAGCGGCGCGCCTGACGCCGACGCGCTGGGCCGGATGAAGCGGCTGGTCGCCGATGGCATGTGCCAAGGCGGCTTCGGCTTTTCCGCAGGCCTCTATTATGCGCCCCAAAGTTACGCCACGACCGATGAGGTCGTGGCCCTGGCCCGGGAGGCCGGCCTGCGCGGCGGCCTCTACGAGACCCATCTCCGCGACGAGAGCAGCGACAACATCGGGCTTCTGGCCGCCGTCCGCGAGGCCCTTGAGATCGGCCGCCGCGCCGACATGCCGGTCCATCTGGCTCACATCAAGGCCCAGGGGGTCGATGTTCACGGCCGCGCCGGCGAGGTCATCGCCCTGGTCGAAGCTGAACAGGCCGCCGGCCGCCGGGTCACCGCTGACCAGTATCCCTGGACGGCGTCAGGCACGCGGGTGTCCAACGCCCTGATCCCGCGCTGGGTGGTCGATGGCGGCATGGAGGCGGGGCGCAGGCGTCTTGCCGATCCCGCGCTTTCGGAGCGATTGATCCCCCAGGTCGCCGACAATCTGCGCAGGCGCGGTGGACCGGAGTCCCTGCTGATCACCAGCGGTCCCCACGCCGGAAAGACCCTCGCCGCCGTCGCCGCGGAGCGTGGCGAGGACCCGGTCCAGACCGCCATCATCATCGTTCGCGACGAGGGCGACGCCCGGGTCGCCTCCTTCAACATGACCGAGGCGGACATCGCCGCCTTCGCGGCGCGGCCGTGGGTCGTCACCAGCTCCGACGCCACGGTGGGCCATCCCCGCCGCTTCGGGACCTTCCCCCAGGCCTGGACAACCTTCGTCGGCGGCGGGCTGATGAGCCCGGAACGCTTTGTCCGGCGGTCCAGCGGTCAGACGGCTGACATCTTCAGAATTCCGATGAGGGGCTATCTTCGCGAAGGCTATTTCGCCGACGTCATCGTCCTTGATCCGGCCCGGTTTCGCGCCCTCGCCACCTATCAGCAGCCCACCCGAATGTCAGAAGGTGTGCAACTGGCCCTCGTCAACGGCGTCCTGGCAGTAGACGATGGGCAGGTCACAGGGGCGCTGGCCGGCCGGCCGCTTCGCCCCGAACCCATTGCCGGGAGTTGCACGTCATGACCGATACCGCCACCGAGCCCACGCCAGCCGCAGAGGAAAAGACGCCGCGTCGGGGCCCATTCGGCCTGTGGTTCGGGGTTCCTCTGTACGCTCGCATTCTCGTCGGCCTGGCGCTCGGCGCCATCGTCGGCGCCCTCTGGGGCGAGGGTGCGGTCGCCATCAAATGGATCGGCGACATGTTCGTCCTGCTGATCCGGATGGTGGTGATTCCCCTGGTCTTCGTGACCATCGTCGCCGGCGTCGCCGCCCTGATCGACCCCAAGCGACTGGGCTCGATCGGCATCAAGACCATCGGCCTCTACCTTTTCACCACCGCCATCGCCGCCACGGTCGGCCTGACCATCGGCGCCCTGGTGAAACCCGGAACCGGCGCTGACTTCAGCAAGGCGGTGCCGAAAATCCTCAACACCAGCGAGTCGGTCGGGCTGTCCTACACCGATGTCATCCCGGCCAATATCTTCAAGGCCATGGCCGACGGCTCCCTGCTGCCGGTGATCTTCTTCGCCCTGCTGCTGGGCGGCGCCATCCTGGCCGCCGCGAAGAAGGGCCAGCCCGTCGCCTCGCTCTTCGAGTCCGGCGCCGAGGTCATGCAGAAGATGGTCGGGTTCGTCATGGAACTGGCCCCCTTCGGCGTCTTCGCCCTGATCGCCGCCATGGTCGGCACCGGCGGGACAGAGGTCTTCATCAGTGTCGCGCCTCTGGCCCTGTGCGTGCTGGGCGGCTGTATGTTCCAGACCTTCATCGTCCATGGCCTGGTGGTCCGGCTCCTTGCCTGGCTGCCGGTTCTGCCCTTCTTCCGGGGATCGACCGACGCCATGCTGGTCGCCTTCTCCACCTCCTCGTCCTCCGCCACCCTTCCTGTGGCCATGCGCGTGGCCGAGGAAAACCTGGGGATCGGACCGGCGGTGGTCGGCACCGCCCTGCCCATCGGCACCACCGTCTCGATGGACGGCACCGCCCTCTACGTCGGCCTGCTGGCGACCTTCGCCGCCCAGGCCTTCGGCATCACCCTCAGCCTTGAGCAGTATGTGCTGATCGCCGTGACCACGGTGATGGTCGCTGTGGGCACCGCCCCGGTGCCCTCGGCGTCCCTGTTCATGCTGACCGGCGTCATGGCCACCTTCGGGGTCAACGCCGAACAGGCGGCCCTGATGGTCGGCTTCATCCTGCCCTTCGATCGCGTCCTCGACATGATCCGCACCGTTCCCAACAACACCAGCGACCTCGCCGTCGCGACGGTGGTGGCCCGCTGGGAGAACGAGATCGACGTCGAGGTCTACAAGTCCGCCAAGGACGTCTGACCGCCTTTTCGAGAGTTCCGCATGTCGCTGCTTCGTTTTCTCGCCGCCGCCCTCACCGCCGCCTCGCTGGCTTTTGCACCGGCGGCGGGCCTGGCCCAGGCTCAGCGCAAGCAGCTTCTCGAATACCCCTCGATCCACCATCCGGTGGTCGGCGAAAAGGGCATGGTGGTCAGCCAGAGCGCCATCGCCAGCGAGGTCGGCGCCGAGATTCTTCGGCGGGGCGGCAATGCGGTGGACGCGCATGTGGCCATTGCCTTCGCCCTGGCGGTCACCCTGCCCAGGGCCGGCAACATCGGCGGCGACGGCTTTTCGATGATCTATCTGGCGGCCGAGAACAAGGTCGTGGTTATCGACTACCGGTCCATGGCGCCGAAGGGGGCCGTCCTCGGGGACTTTGTCGACGCCAGCGGCGAGGAACTGGAACTCTCTTCCAAGGGCTATCGCGCCCCGGCCGTGCCGGGCACCGTCGCCGGCCTCTATCTGGCGCACCAGAAATACGGCCGCCTGCCCTGGAAGACCGTCATGGCGCCGGCCATCGACCTGGCCGAGAAGGGCGTCGTCCTGACGCCGGACGAGGCCTTTGTCTTCTCCTGGGGCAAGAGCCGCCTCAGCGAAAGCCAGGCCGCGCTGCAGGCCTTCTACCATGCGGACGGCACGCTCTACCGGGCCGGCGAGACCCTCAAGCAGCCGGATCTGGCCTGGTCGCTGCGCCAGATCGCCGACAACGGCGCGGACGCCTTCTACAAGGGCGCCATCGCAAAGAAGATCGTCGCCGACATGAAGGCCCACGGCGGCCTGATCACCGCCGAGGACCTGGCCGCCTATCGCCCGGTGGTGCGCGAACCGCTGGTCGGCAGCTATCGCGGCCTGACCGTCTACACCACGCCCCCGGCCAGCGCCGGTGGGGCGACCCTGCTGCAGATGCTCAACATCCTCGAGCCCTTCGATCTCAAGGCCATGGGGGCGGGATCGGCCAGGGCCCTGCATGTCGAGGCCGAGGCGATGAAGCTCGCCTACGCCGACCGCTACACCTACATCGGCGACACCGACTTCGTGAAAGTCCCGCTGACCGGCTTCACCTCCAAGGCCTACGGCCTGCAGCAGTCGGCCCGCATCAATCCCGACAAGGCGCGGCCGGCAAAGGAAATGCGCGGCGGCGATCCGTGGAAGTTCGAAAGCCCCAGCACCACGCATTTTTCCGTCGCCGACGCGGACGGCAATGTCGTCGCCACGACCTACACGCTTGGCGCGGATTTCGGCTCCGGGGTGATGATCGAGGGCGCCGGCTTCCTGCTCAACAACCAGATGAACAACTACAGCCACGAGCAGGCTTTCGAGGCTGCGCGTGACGGCAAGCCCCTGCCGCCCAACGCCATGGCGCCCGGCAAGCGGATGCTGTCGACGATGATGCCGACGATCCTGTTCAAGGACGGCAAGCCCTGGCTGGTCACCGGTACGCCGGGCGGCAGCACCATCATCGACACCGTGCTGCAGGTCATCGTCAATGTCGTCGACTTTGACATGAACATCGCCGCCGCCACCCACCAGCCGCGAATCTATCAGGCGGCGGTCGACACCATGGAGCTGGAGCCGGGCTTCAATCCCGACACCGCCGCCTTGCTGCAGGCCATGGGGCATCCGGTAAAGATCACCCAGACCATGGGCAGCGCCCAGTCGATCATGATCGAGAACGGTCTGTTCCTCGGCGCCGCGGATCCCAGGCGCCCCGGCGCGTTGGCGGTGGCGCCGTGAGCCGGCCGATGCGTGGTCTGCTCACCGGACTGCTCGCCGTCGCCCTGACGGCCGGTCCCGCCCTCGCCCAGACAGCGGCTCTCCAGAAGGCGCCCGCACAGGCGGCGACCACCCCTGTCGCCAGACCGGCCGCCGGGGCGTCCGTCTCCGGCTTCGTCGCCGCGGCCAATCCGCTGGCCGTCGAGGCGGGTCTCGCCGTGCTGCGCAAGGGCGGGTCCGCCGCCGACGCGGCGGTGGCCGTACAGGCGACCCTGAGCCTTGTCGAACCCCAGAGCAGCGGCATCGGCGGCGGCGCCTTCCTGATGTACTTCGACGCTGAAACCGGCAAGGTCGAGGCCTGGAACGGACGCGAAACCGCCCCGACCGCCGCTACCGACCGCCTGTTCTTCGACGAGACGGGCAAGCCGCTGAAGCGGCCCGAGGCCATCCGCAGCGGCCGCTCCACGGGCGTTCCCGGGGTTATCTCGATGCTGGCCGCCGTCCAGGCGCGTCACGGACGTCTTCCCTGGAGCAGCCTCTTCGATGGCTCCGCCCGACTGGCGGATGAGGGGTTCATCGTCACACCCCGGCTGGAAGACCAGATCCGCAAGTTCGTCACCGCCGAGAAGTCGCCGGATGGCGCCCGCTATTTCTCGCGAGCCGATGGCGCGCCGCTCCGCACCGGCGACCTGTTGAAGAACCCGGCCTATGCCGCGGTCCTGCGCCGCATCGCCGCCGAAGGCCCGTCAGCCTTCTACACCGGCCCCGTGGCCGAACAGATCGTCGCCCGCACCCGGGAAGGCGCCTATCCGGGGGCGATGACGGTCGAGGACATCGCCGCCTACAGGCCCGAGGAAATCGCGCCGATCTGCCGCCCCTACCGCGTCTGGGTGATCTGCGCGCCTTCGCCGCCCGCCAGCGGCGTGGGTCTCCTGGAACTGATGGGCCTCCTGGAGCGGACCGACATCGCCGACCGCGGTCCCGAAGATCCCGAGGCCTGGTATCTGTTCGCCGAGGCCAGCCGGGTCATGTACGCCGACCGTGACCGCTATGTCGGCGACCCGCGCTTTGTCACGGTGCCTGTGGAGGGCCTGCTCGAGCCCGCCTATCTCGATGCGCGCCGGGCCGCGATCGGCCCCTCGGCCAGACCCGGCGTGCATCCCTTCGGCCAGCCGGGCGGCGCCGTCGCGGTCGGGCCGGACGCGACCGCCGAAGTCCCGGGCACCACCCACTTCGTCATCGTCGACGGCCGGGGCAATGCGGTCTCCATGACCACGACGGTGGAGTCCTATTTCGGCTCGGGACGCATGGTGCAGGGCTTCTTCCTCAACAACCAGCTGACCGACTTCTCCTTCCAGCCCCTGGACGCCGATGGCGCCCCGGCCGCCAATGCCGTGGCCGGTGGAAAGCGCCCGCGCTCCTCGATGACGCCGGTGATCATCCTTGACCGGGAAGGACGGTTTGTCGGGGCGATCGGCTCGCCGGGGGGCAACGCCATCCCCGACTATGTCGCCAAGACCCTCGTCGGGGTTCTCGACTGGGGCCTGCCCCTGCAGGCGGCGATTGATCTGCCCAACCTCGTCTCCCGGGGCGCGAACTTCAACGGCGAGGCCCAGAAATTCTCGCCGGCGGTGATCGAGGGCCTGGCCGCGCGCGGCGTCGAGGTAAAGCGCGGCTCCGGCGAGGAAAGCGGCCTCCACGGCGTCATCTTCCGGGCCGACGGCACGGTCGATGGCGGCGCCGACAGCCGGCGGGAAGGCCAGGCGCGTGTCCTGACGCCCGCCCGACAATGACCAGCAAGGGACCTGCCTCCATGCGACTGATTTCCCTCCTTCTCACCCTCGCTCTGGTGGTTATTGGCTCCGGCCCGGCGCTCGCGGCCAAGCCGAAGTCGGCCGCGCCGGACGCGCAGCGCGTCACCTTCCGCAGCATGGACGACGGCAAGACCGAACTGGTCGGTTACATGTTCGCCCCGACCACGCCTGTCGACGGCAAGGCGCCGGCGGTGGTGCTGATGCACGGCCGGGCCGGGGCCTACTCGTCCTTGGCCGATGGAACCTTCAACGCCAACACCCTGACCATGCGCCACAAGGCCTGGGCCCGCTTCTGGGCGTCGCGGGGCTACTACGCCCTGGTCGTCGATGGCTTCGGCCCGCGCGGCTATCCGGGCGGCTTCAAGGCCGGCACCTACAGTGAGCGTCCCGACAGCATCAATGAAGTGACCATCCGTCCCCTCGACGCCTACGGCGCTCTGCGGTTCCTTCGCAGCCAGCCCGGCGTGGATGGCGACCGCATCGGTCTGATGGGCTGGTCGAACGGCGCCAGCGCCACGCTTGCCGCCATGGCTGACGACAAGCCCGGCGACATGAGCCGCATCGGCTTCCGCGCCGGTCTGGCCTTCTATCCGGGCTGCGGGCTCAAGAAGCGCTTCGCGGCCAAGGGCTGGAAGCCCTACGCGCCAGTGCTGGTTCTGATGGGTACGGCTGACGAAGAGGTTTCGCCCAAGCTCTGCGACAGCTTCGTCAAGCGCAGCCAGGGGCTCGGCGGCAAGGTCGAGATGATCATCTATGACGGCGCCGTCCACAGCTTCGACGACCCCGGCAAGAAGAAGCAGTCGGTCAAAGCCAATGCTGACGCCACCGAGGACGCGCGGAAGCGGGCGGCGCAGTTCTTCGAGACGCAACTGGCCCCCCGGTCACGGTAGGGCCTTCGTGCCGCATCCGCGAAAAACCGCGACGTTCAGCGGTAGGGCTATGGTGCGGACGACGGCTCCGACCGGCGGCGCTGCCGCAGGATATGGGCGATCACCCCGACGCCGAGGCTGGCGATGACCAGATAGCCGATAATGTTCAGCGCGGTGACATAGACCACGCTCATCACCTTCTGCTGCAGGGCGAAGGCAAGGTGAATGAACAGGCCGAGGCCTTGAAAGCCTGTGGCGAAGGATGGCCACCAGCGATCCGACCTGAGGGCGAGAATGAGCAGCAGAGCCATCATCGTGCCGTCGATCAGCAGAATGCGATATTGGACGCTGATCCAACGGTAGTCGGATGAAACGGACGACAAAGACACCGCAATCAGCATCGCGACGCCTGCTGCCCGCTCTGGCGGGCCGCCTTTCCAGATCGCGCTGAGGGTTACCAGCAGCACAAATCCGTAGGCGAGAATTCTCCAGATCGGAACGTCCAAGAAAAAGGGCTCCTGCGCGGCAGGAGCCCTTTGTGGCGCCTCAGGCGCCGGTTGTCAGGCGACTTTGACCGAGGCCAGGTGAATGCCGGTGATCGGAACGCCGCTGTCGGGCTTGTCATCGTTTGGCCCGAACGCCACCCGGCCAAGGCCCATCTGGGTCTGGGCCACCGACAGGGCGTTATGGGTATCGATGATGGTGCGCCGCGCCTGGGTCAGCAGAGCGAGGGTCTGGCTGGCCCCTTCGAAGGCGTCCTGACCGTACATGACCGACAGCCTGGCGCCCTTTCGGGCCTGGGGCATGGTCACCGCGAGGCTGGCGACAGCCGCCAGAGCGATGTCCAGGGCTTCCTCGGCTTCGAACAGTTGCTTGGCAACGGATTCGGCAGCGGAACGTCTTTCTTTAAGCATGGTCGCCTCCTGTGCGCTCCTTGATGGAGCTTTTCTGATGATGTCCGGGCTGACCGCCCGGACCGTCAGGTCAGGGGCGGATCAGTTGTTGCAGGGCCAGCAGGCCCGAGAGTGTGGTTCCGAACGCCAGGGCCGTGGCCAGCATGATCGCGCCGATCACGCCCAGGCGCTGAACGGCGCCTAGACTGTTGAGCCGGCCTCCGGGGTCGGCGGCGAAAAGTCGCCGTCCATAACGGCGAAGGCCGCGCAGAGGACCTCCCGCAAGACCATCTCCGGGGGCAGCCAGCGGGCTTGCTTGCGCACCGCCGAGACCAGCTCCGGCGTCACTGCCGCCATCTCCGGTCCCGAGGCCAGGCTGACGAGCTGTCGCTCCAGCTGCTCCCAGGTCCAGACCGGCAGGGGCGATCTCGATTCCGGACCCTTCCGGAAGACGCTCTCGAAGCGTTCCACCTCGCCCTTCATCCAGAGCGCCTGGCTCAGTCCGGGGGCGGCCGCCTGGCTGTGATCGTTTGCGGGTTTCATCGGGGGCTCCGTTCGGTTGAGCCAACCCTGACGGATCATCCTCATCCGGCGCCATGACCACCGTCATGCCTGACACGCCGCGTGTCATGACATGCTCCTCTGCGGCGCGAAGCAGACGGGCCGCCTCGTACCGGGTGGTGACGCCCAGGCGCTCACGCGCCTTGCGCAGGTGATTGACGACCGTGTGGTCGGCGATCCCCAGGCGTTTGCCGATTTCCTTGCTGTTGAGGTGTTCGTAGACCAGACGCAGAACCTGACGTTCGCGCTCCGTCAGCCGGTCAAGGCCGATGTTCCGATCGTCGCTGTTCCCATCCATGGCGAAATAACCTGCCGCCCCGTCAAAGGCTGTTGGTCCACCTATGGCGCCGGGTGTCCCCCCGAACCGCCTCAGGTAGCAAGCATAACAGGGAATTTCGGGAGTCTAGAATGCTCTTTCTAGACAATGCTCATATTTGGTCCGGCGTCGCACCGGTTCGCCGGAGCCCCTCAGTTCAAGGAAAACCGAAATGGCCGCCGCCAAGAAGACCAAGTCTGCCGCACCGAAGACCGCCAAGGTCGCTGAAACCGGCGCCGACTCCGATATCGCCCGCAAGATCTGGCTCGCCGGCGTCGGCGCCTACGGCCGCGCCTTCACCGAAGCCCGGGATTCCGCCGAGAAGCTGGCGCAGGGCGCCACCGAGGCTTTCGACCAGCTCGTCGCCAAGGGCGAGGAAGTCGAAGACACCGTGCGTGACCGCATCGCCAAGGCTCCGGCCGGCAAGAAGGTCGCCTCGCTGGTCGGCGATCTGACCCAGCAGTCGAAGGAGCGTCGTTCGGCCCTCGAGGCCCGCATCGGCAAGGTCCGCAAGTCGCTGACCGAAACCCTGGCGCCCTTCAACATGGCCGCTCTCGGTGAAGCCGTTCAGGCCCTGAGCGCTCAAGTCGAGGCTCTGACCGAGGAAGTTGCGGCCCTGAAGGCCGAAAAGACTGTCAAGAAGACCCCCGCGAAGGCGGCCGACGAGGCTGCCTGAGCCCCTTCCGGCGCGGCGGCGTCCGCACTCTGATCCTGCCCTTCCCCCCAGGGGATCAGGGCGCCAGAGCCGCCGTCGGAAGCATGACCTGGGCCGCCGCGCGGGCGATCAGTTCGCGTGGCGGTCCAGCGTCTCCCTCAAGCGCCAGGGCAATGGCGTGGAAGGCAATGCCGGTCGTCATCTGGGCGGCCAGACCGTCCCGCACCTCGGGCGCGGCCCTGATCGCTCCGCTGCCGGCAAGCTGTCCCAGACAGTCAAGGAGCGCCGTCCTCAGCGTCAGCAGAATATGTCGCGCGCCCGTCGCAACCGCGGCGTTATCGATGGCCAGAGCCGGCTCGCGATAGAAGAAGCGCGCGTCCCACGTCTCCTCGACCAGGATGTGGACATGTGTCCACAGCGTCTCGAGGCTGGCCTCCTCGCCGCGGGCGTCGCGCATGGCCTGACAGATCATGTCGATTTCGCCGGCGTGCCTGGCCATCAGTTCAGCCAGAATCTGGGGCTTTCCCTTGAAGTGGTAGTAGAGATGACCGGCGCTGATCCCCATGGCGGAGGCGACATCCACGGCCGAGAGACTGCCCACGCCCTCTGCGTTGAACAGGTCTCGGGCGGCCTCGAGGATGCGATCGCGCGTCTTCATCCTTCAGCCCCTCCCAAGGCTAACCGGTTGACTTGGCGTCAGGGCCGGTCAGCATACCTCTCAAAGGCGCAGCCGGGCGACAAGGATCTGGCGCGCAGGGAGGGTGCAAGTATGAAGAAGCCGGGAATCCGTCTGGATACGGGCGGAGCGACCGACACCGCCGGGGGCCTCAATCCCATCGTCGGCGTGGCGCGGGAAGACCTGATCGGCGCCGTGGGCGTCCTGCTTCGGGAAACCGCCGGCAGACCGGTAAAGACCTTCAAGCACGTCGCCGCCTTCAATGGCGAACTGGTCAAAATCCTGACCGGAAAGTCGGAGCTGGAGGCCGCGCCGAAAGACAAGCGCTTTGCTGATCCCGCCTGGCGCTACAACCCGCTCTACAAGGCTGGCATGCAGTATTATCTGGCGGTCCAGAAGGGCGTCGCCGGATGGCTGGATGATGTCGAGTTCGATGAACTTGAGCGGGCCAGAGCCAATTTTGTCACCGGCATGATCCTCGACAGCCTGTCGCCGTCGAACACCCTGGTGGGCAATCCCTCGGCGGTGAAACGCGCCTTCGACACCGGCGGCGGTTCGCTGCTGAAAGGTCTGAAGAACGCCTATGACGATGTGACCAAGAACGACGGCATTGTCAGCCAGGTCGACAAGCGTCCGTTCAGGGTCGGTGAAAACCTCGCCACCAGCGCCGGCGCCGTCGTCTACCGGACCGAGATGATGGAGCTGATCCAGTATCAGCCGACAACCGAGGCGGTTCACCAGATTCCGCTGCTGATCATTCCGCCGCAGATCAACAAGGCCTACGTCAACGATCTCAGCCCGGAAAAGTCCATGGTCCGGTTCCTGGCGGCCAGCGGCTTTCAGGTCTTCCTGGTCAGCTGGCGCAATCCGGTCCGGGAACATGCCCATTGGGGCCTGGCCGACTATGTCGACTCCCTGATCGAGGCGACCGACGTGATCGCATCCATCAGCGGCTCTAAGAAGGTCAATGTGTCCGGCGCCTGCTCGGGCGGGATCACCACCGCAACCCTGCTCAGCAAGCTGGCGTCCATGGGCGATGCGCGGATCAACGCCGTGTCGATGATGGTCTGCGTGCTCGATCCGGACGCCACCGACAGTGAGGCGGGAGCGCTGGTCTCCAGCCACGGCATCGAGATGGCCCGTCAGCGCTCTGCCAAGAAGGGGGTGCTGGAAGGCTCGTCCCTGTCGCGCACCTTCGCCTGGCTGCGACCCAACGATCTGGTCTGGAACTACGTCATCAACAACTACCTGCACGGCGACGACCCGCCGCCGTTCGATGTCCTCTTCTGGAACAACGACAGCACCAACCTGACGGCCGCCCTGCATTCCGACTACCTGTCAGTCTATGAGCACCAGCCGTTCCGCAACCACGGTCAGGTCGAGCTGGCCGGTCACAAGGTGGACCTGTCAAAGGTCAAGCAGGACGTCTTTGTCGTCGCCGGCGTCACCGACCACATCACGCCGTGGAAGGCCTGCTATCGTCTCACCCAGCTGATCGGCTCGGAGAAGGTCGACTTTGTCCTCTCCCAGGCCGGCCATATCCAGGCCCTGCTCAACCCGCCCGGCAATCCCAAGGCCAAGTACTTCCACAGCCAGTCCCGGCCGGGCCCGTCGATCGACGACTGGATGAACGGCGCCGCCGAGGAAAAGGCCGGCTCCTGGTGGCCCTTCTGGGCCGAATGGCTGTCCGCCCGCTCGGGCGAAACCAAACCCGCGCCCAAATCTCTGGGCTCGAAAAAGCACGCCGCCATGGACCCCGCACCGGGGCTCTATGCGTTCGAGTAGCCTGCCCTTTAAGGACCCTGTTTTGACCCAGACCCGAAAACCTTCCGTCTCGACCGGTTCAGCGCCCGAATACTCCGTTCTGCGAGCGGGCGGGCGCACCTTGCGGGTGGCCGTCTGGAAAGCTCGCGCCGGGCGGGGAAAGGCCGCCGCCCGGCCGCTGCTGTTCTTCAACGGCATCGGCGCCAACATCGAACTGATGAGCCCCCTGGCCGAATGGTTTCCCGACCGCGATCTGATCACCTTCGACATGCCGGGCATCGGCGCCTCTCCCAAGCCGGTCGCGCCCTATCGGCCCTGGACCATGGCCTGGACTGCGGCGCGGCTGCTCGACCAGCTTGGCTATGACAGGGTCGACGTCATGGGCGTCAGCTGGGGTGGCGGGCTGGCCCAGCAGTTCGCCTTCCAGCATCCCAAGCGGACCGGCCGGCTGATCCTCGCCGCAACCTCGGCCGGTGTGATCATGGCGCCGGGCGACATCAAGTCGCTCAGCAAGATGGCCGATCCCAAGCGCTATGTGGATCCGGAATTCATGCGCAAGAACTTCGAGGCGCTCTACGGCGGCGAAACCACCGGATCAGATGGCCACATCGGCCGCATGCGCCCGCCCAGCCGGACCGGTTACCTCTACCAACTGGGGGCCATGGCCGGCTGGACCAGCGTGCCCTTCCTGCCCTTCGTCAAGGTGCCGACCCTGGTGCTGATGGGCGATGCCGACCGCATCGTGCCTCTGGTCAATGGCAAGTTCCTGGCGACCCTGATCCCCAACGCCCGACTGGAAGTGATCAAGGACGGCGGGCATCTGTTCCTTGTCTCCAAGGCCGACGTCAGCGCGCCGATCATTCGCGCCTTTCTCGACGAGGATCGGGTGAAGGTCAGCAAGGCCGCCTGAGACGGCGGGACTTCACGACCCGGCGGCAAGGGACTATCACCCAGTCAGCACAGGCTGGGGATAGCCATATGCACTATGACATTGTCATCGTCGGCGGCGGAGCCGGCGGCCTCGAACTCGCCGCCCGGATGGGGCGAAAGCTCGGTCGGCGACGCGGCACGGAAAAAATCCTTCTGATCGACCGGTCGGTCTTCCACATCTGGAAGCCCACCTTGCACGAGGTCGCGGCGGGCACCCTCGATACGCATCAGGAAGGGCTGGGCTACCCGATCCTGGCCCGGCGCAATCACTTCAGCTTCACCCTAGGGGAAATGACCGGCCTCGATGTTGCGGGCCGGCGGCTGACCCTGAAGGCGATGACTGGAGAGGATGGCCGCGAACTCGCCCCGGAACGGTCGATCACCTTCACCTGGTGTGTGCTGGCGATTGGCGGCGGCGCCAATCTGTTCGGGACCAGGGGCGCCGAGCAGGCCTGGCTGCTGGAGAACACAGCCGACGCCGAACGCTTCCACAATCACCTGCTCGCCGCCTTCACCCGGGCCTCCTTCTCTGCGGAGAGAGCCCTGTCCATCGCCATCGTCGGCGGCGGGGCGACCGGGGTCGAGCTGTCGGCGGAGCTGATCGAGGCTCACAACGAACTTGATCAGGGCCTGTCCAAGGATCAGCGGTTCCGGCTCGACATCACCATCCTCGAGGCGGCCGACCGTATCCTCGGCCAGCTTCCCGAAAAGATATCAAGCCAGGCGCAGCTGGCGCTGGAGCGCAAGGGCGTCAGGGTGATGACCGGCGCCAAGGTGCTGGAGATCGCCGACGACCGGGTTGTCAGTTCCCTTGGCGATGTCCCCGCCGCCATCATTGTCTGGGCCGCGGGCGTCAAGGCCGCCTACAGCAACGCGGGCCTCGGGCTGGAGACCAACCGTCTCAACCAGATTGTCGTCACCGACCATCTCGAAACCTCCGCGACGGGTATCTGGGCCATGGGCGACTGCGCCGCCGCACCGTGGAAGGATGGTCGCACGGTTCCGGCCCGGGCCCAGGCGGCGCATCAGCAGGCCGACTATCTGGCCAGGGTGCTTCTGGCCCACCTGGACGAGAAGCGGCATGAGCCGCCCTTCGTCTATCGCGACTTCGGCTCCCTCGTGTCCCTGGGCGAAAGTCGCGGCGTCGGTTCCCTGATGGGCGGGCTTGGCGGTCCCAACTTCTTTATCGAGGGGCTTGTCGCCAAGTGGCTCTACATGTCGCTGCATCTGTCCCATCACCGGGCCATTCTCGGAACCGGCAAGACCATCGTCCTGGCTCTGGCGCGACTGCTGCAGGAACGGGTGTCCGGCCGACTGAAGTTGCACTGAGGCTGTTGACCGCCGTCAGGTAAGCCTCCGCCCAATCTCCAAAACGGGAGAGACGCCATGATCGAGCTGCTGGAACATCCGCTTTCGCCCTACGCCCAGAAGGTCAAGATCGCCCTCGATGAGAAGGGGCTCGACTATACGGTCGCCACGCCGCAGGCGATCGGCTCGGGCCAGATCTCCGGCGACTTCCTTCAGGCTAATCCGCGCGCCGAGGTGCCGGTCCTCTTTGTCGAGGGCCAGGCCATCTTCGACTCCAGCATCATCCTGGAGTTCATCGAGGACCGCTTTCCCGATCCGCCCCTGCTGCCCGCCGCGCCGGCCGATCGCGCCCGGGTCAGGATGATCGAGGAGCTCTGCGACACCCACTACGAGGCCATCACCTGGGGACTTTCCGAAATCGCCAACTTCCGCCGCGCCACCGGCGATCAGGCTGAGGCCCTGCAGTCCAGCGCCCGGGAAGAGCTGGCCCGGCACCATGCCTGGCTCGAAGCCCAGCTGGGAGACCGCCCCTGGTTCAATGGCGAGGCCTTCGGCTGGGGAGACCTCTGCGTCGCCCCCTACATCGCCGGCGCCATCGGCTTTGGCATGGCCCCGCCGCCGGGTGCCCTGTCGGACTGGTTCGCCCGCGCCGCCTCCCGGCCGTCCGTGGCCGCCTCCCTGCAGGCGGCGAAGGACTCCCTCGCCGCCATGGCCGGGGTGGCCCAGGTCGTCGAAGCGGGGCTGTTCAAGCGCCAGTACCGCGACCATCGCCTGGAATGGATGATCCGCTCAGGGGGGCTGTCGATCGTCCAGGAGGGTCTGGCCCGCGGCAACATCCGTTTCAATCCGGCTCCGGGACAGCCCTGATGATCCAGCTATGGCACTGCGCTGACGCCCGCTCGTTCCGCGCCCTCTGGGCGCTGGAGGAACTGGGTCTCGACTATGATCTGAAGCTGCTGCCGTTTCCGCCCCGGTTTCTCGAGCCGGAGTATCTGACGGTCAATCCGCTCGGCACCATTCCCTTCCTGATCGACGGCGAGACGCGGATGAGCGAGTCCTCGGCCATCGTCCAGTATCTTGTCACCCGGCACGGCCCCTCGGATCTCGCGGTCGCGCCGGATGACCCGGCCTACGGCGCCTGGCTGAACTGGCTGCATTTTGGTGAGGCGACCCTGACGTTTCCCCAGACCTTGGTGCTCCGCTACCGGGTGCTGGAGCCGGACCGCGCGCCGCAGGTCGCCGACGACTACGCCCGCTGGTTCATGGCGCGCCTCAAGGGTGTCGAGCGGGCGCTGGCCGATCAGGACTGGCTCTGCGCCGGCCGGTTCACCGCCGCCGATATCTCGGTCGGCTACGCCCTGCTGCTGGCGCGCCAGCTTAAACTGGACGAGCGCTTCTCACCGGTCATCGCCGCCTATTGGGAGCGGCTGCGCAAGCGGCCGGCCTTCCTCGCCGCCAAGGCGGCCCAGAAGAGCGATAGAGTTACGCCGCCGCCGTTTCCGGCCTAGGTCGAGGGATCAACCGGCTGGCGCTGGCCCTTGGCCAGCACGGTGGTGACGCCCATGTCGCCGGTGACATTGCCGATGGTGCGGAAGATATCGGGCACCACCTCCACGGCGATCAGGATCGGAAGCACGTCGACCGGCGCGCCCAGAGCCAGACAGATGGGTGCGATGCTGGCGAAGAAGGACACCTGACCGGGCAGGCCGACCGAGGCCACCGAGACCGCAAAGGCCACCAGAATTGCGCCGGCAAACTGCGGCACGCCCGGGTGAATGCCGTAGAGGTGGCAGACGAACACCGCCACCGCCAGATTGGCGACAGGGCTGGTCACCCGGAACACGGCGACGGCCAGCGGCAGCAACAGGCCGGTGAACCGGTCCGGCACGCCCAGGGTGTCGCGGGTGCGCTCCAGCATCGCCGGCAGGCTGGCCAGCGAAGACTGGGTGCTGAAGGCGATGGCGATGACCGGACCGGTCGCGCGAATGAACTCGCCCAGGCTGGCCGCGCCGCTGGCGGCGACCAGCAACATGGCGATCACCGTCACCCCGGCGGTGACCAGCGAGACGATGACGATGTACTGCAGCAGGGTGGCCGCGGCCCCGAGGCCGGTGTTGACCCCGACGTTCAGCGCCAGGGCGAAGACGCCCAGCGGCGCCGCCCACAGAACCCAGCGCACGACGGTCAGCATCGTCTCCGAGAGCGCCTTGAACATGTTGAGGAACGGCGTCTTCAGGTCTTCAGGCAGACGGCTTGCGGCGAAGCCGAAGAAGATGCCGAACACCACCAGGGGCAGGATCGCGTCTTCGGCGGCGGCCTTGATCACGTTCGCCGGCGCCAGCGTCCGCAGGAAATCGGCAAGGGTTGAGGCCTGCATCGAGGCGGCGTCCGGCGCGGCGCCGGCGGCCTTCAGGGCGGCGCCCGCCTCCGGATCAATGGGCCAGAGCGCCAGCAGGCCATGGCTGGCCAACAGGCTGTAGATCGCAAACCCGATCAGCAGCACGGCGAACAGTCCGATGGCCCTTGCGGCCAGCTTTCCCGTCGCCGCAGCATCGGCCACTGAGGCGATGCCGATCACCAGCAGAGAGAAGACCAGCGGAATGATGGTCATCCGCAGGGCGTTCAACCAAAGGACCCCCAGCGACTGCACGATGTCGGCAAAGCCGAGAAAGCCCTCTCCACCCCAGGCCTGAATGGCCGTTCCGGCGAGAACACCGATGATCAGCGCCAGAAGGACGCGCAACGCGAGAGATTTGAGCATGACCAATGATGGCTTTCTTTGGACAGCCCCGGCAACCCCGCTTTGCAAGGCCCCGGACTTTCTCCGGAAAGTCAGGACGTGGTCGCCCGTGGTTGCGACCAAACGCCACTATAGGGAGCGCCCCACCCAATCTGGGCAGGTTTGGCCTTGTCGAAAGAGGCGGTGCGTTTAGGTCACAATCCTGACACCTTTTCTTTGGTTGTCGAAACTGCACGATATGCGGGAGTTTGTGATGAATGTGGAACAGTCGGTCGATGCGCCCCGGGTCGCGCCCGTCGATCAAGCATTCAACGATCAGAAGCGACTAGTCACCAGAGTAACTATTCATTGGTTGCTTGAGCTTCTCAATCACGTGCGCACGCTCGGTGATGGCGACATTCTGGACGGTCTGATCATGCTCGCGATCAACGACGCCAATGTGCGACATCTAAACCATGCCGAATCCGGCTATAACTCATCAGCAACTGTCCCGCCCGATAGCGAACGTCAGCCTGTCAGTGTCTACGTCGTCGCGCGCGAACTGGGTCTGTCCTATGAGACGGCGCGCCGGCATGTGCAGCGCTTGATCAAATCCGGCAAAGTCGACCGGGGCGAGGGGGGAGTCATTCTTCCGAACCGGGTCCTGATCCAGCCGGAAACCATGATGCTCAACAGCCGGACGTTCAACACTACCCGGAAACTGGTCGATCAGTTGCGGGACATCGGCATGATCTGACGTCTTGCGGCGACAGGCCGCTCCGGCGGACAATGGCCGGGTGTCAGACTCAACACTCATTTTCGACTGTGACCCCGGCGTCGACGACGCGGTGGCCCTTCTGCTCGCCTTCGCCAGCCCTGAGCTGGAGATCCTCGGCGTCACCACTGTCGCCGGCAATGTTTCCGCCGCCCTGACGGCCCGCAACGCCCGGATCATCCGCCAGATCGCCGGCCGTGAGGACGTCCCGGTCATGGCGGGCTGCCAGCGGCCCATGGTCCGCGCCCCGATCGAGGCGGGTCACTTCCACGGGGAATCCGGTCTGGGCGATCTGCCGCTCCCCGACCTGTCGGCCCCTCCGCCCGGGCCGCATGCGGTGGATTTCATCCGCCAGACCCTGATGAGCCGGCCGGCGGGTACGGTCGATGTGGTCGTCACCGGGCCCTTCACCAATCTCGCCATGGCGATGGTTCTCGAACCGGAGATCGCGGCCCGCATCCGCCGCGTTGTGGCCATGGGCGGAGCCCGAAGCGAGGGCGGCAACATCACGGCTTCGGCCGAGTACAACATCTTCGCGGACCCGCATGCAGCCCATGTCGTGTTGTCGTCGGGCGCACCCGTCGTCCTCCACGGCCTCGACGCCACCCATCAGGTTCGCGCCACTGAAGAGCGCATCGCCGCCATCTCCGTTCTCGACACCCCTTCGGCGCAGGCCAGCGCCCGGCTGCTGCGCTTCTCCCGCCACATTGAACACACCCTGGTCCGGGGTATCGATGCGCCGCTGCATGACCCCTGTCCGATCGCCTGGCTGATCGCCCCCGACCTCTTCGAAACCTCGCCCTGCCGGATCGAGGTCGAGACTTCCTCTGCTCTGACCCTTGGCCACACCGCCGTCGAGTTCAGGCTTGAGCCCGGTCAATCGGCCACGACGCGCTGGGTGACGCAGGCTGATGGCCAGGGGGTGTTTGACCTGATCACCCAACGGCTTTCGGCATGAGCATTTCCCTGACCGTCGTCGGCTCGATCAACCTTGATCTGGTCGCCACCGCCGCCACGCTCCCGGCGCCGGGGGAGACGGTGACCGGCGCGGTTCTCGCCCGCCACCCTGGCGGCAAGGGCGCCAATCAGGCCCTGGCGGCGCGGCGTCTAGGGGCATCGGTGCGGATGGTCGGCCGGACAGGCGCGGACGCCATGGCCGAAGAGGCTCTTGCCCTTCTGCGCAGCGATGGCGTCGATCTCGGCGGGATCACAGCCGACCCGCAGGCGCCGACCGGGGTCGCCCTGATCGCGGTCTCCGGCGAGGGGGAGAACCAGATCGTTGTCGCGCCGGGCGCCAATGGCGCGGTCTCCGCCGCCGACCTTGATCAGACCTATGAGGCTCTGATCTGCCAACTGGAGCTGCCAGTCGCCACGGTGGCCGCCGCCATCGCCCGGGCCGCCGGCCTTGTCGTCCTCAATCTCGCGCCGGCCATGGCCGTACCGCCTGAAGCCCTGAGGCGGGCCGACCTGATCGTCGTCAACGAAACCGAAGCCGCCTTTTACGGGCCTTCCCTGATCGCCTCGCCGGGCATGGTCGCCGTGACCCTGGGCGCCGCCGGGGCTGAACTGTTTCGTGATGGCCGGTCCATCGCCCGGGCGCAGCCGCCGCAGGTTTCCGTGGTCGACACCACCGGCGCGGGCGACTGCTTCGTCGCCGCCCTGACCGTCGCCCTGCTGGAAGGCAAGCCTCCGGGAGAAGCGCTCGCCTTCGCCTGCACGGCCAGCGCGCTTGCCGTCACCCGCGCCGGGGCCCAGCCGTCCCTGCCTTGGCGCGCCGAGGTTGACGCGGCGATGGCGTCCGCCGGAGCCGCCCGCTAAAATACCCGGCCCTCTGCCCCCGAGACCCCCATGACCAAGCGTGTTCCAGAGCTCAGCCTTCGGGCCTACACCCATGGCGACGCCGCCAGCCGGGCCGCCTTTTCCGACGAGTTGTTCAGAGGGCTGAAGGAGTATGGCTTCTTCACCCTGGCCGACCACAACGTCTCCAGCGATCTGCTCGATCAGGCCTATGCGCTCAGCGCCCGGGTCTTCGCCCTGCCGGAAGAGACAAAGCGCCGCTACGCCGCCGGCATGCGCGGCTACACGCCCTTCGGCGTCGAACACGCCAAGGACAACGCCCGGGCCGACCTCAAGGAGTTCTGGCAGATCGGCCATGATCCCTCGCCCGATGCGCCGGCTGATGAACCCTTCCCGGCCAACGTCTGGCCAGAGGAGGTGGACGGTTTTCGCGAAACCTTCGCCCGCCTGTTCGCCGCCCTGAACGAGACCGGCCAGATCCTCCTGCGCGCCCTGGCGCCCAACCTGGATCTTCCAGAAGACTGGTTCGACGCCCGGGTGAAGTACGGCACCTCGCTGCTGCGCGTGCTGCACTATCCGCCGGTGGCGCAGGATATCGAACCCGGAGCGGTGCGCGCCGCCGCCCATGAGGACATCAACTTCATCACCATCCTCGTCGCCGCCCGCGGCGCCGGGCTGGAACTGCTTGATCGAGACGGGGTCTGGCTGCCGGTCGAAACGGCCCCTCGCAACCTGATCGTTGATTCCGGCGACATGCTGCAAAGGCTGACCAACGGCGTCATCCCCTCGACCACCCACCGGGTCGTCAATCCGGACGGCGCGGAAAATGTCAGCCGCTACTCCATGCCCTTCTTCATGCACCCCACTCTGGCCACGCCGCTCAATGTGCTGGACAGCTGCCTTGGCGACGGGAAGCGCTACGACGACATCACGGCCGGAGAATTTCTGCACGAACGGCTGAAGGCCATTGGTCTGGCCCAATAGGCGCGGCGCCGTTTTCAGCCGCGCGAAAAACCGCTAACGCCGGGTCATGAGCATCGCCGAACCCGCCCGCGCGCCCGACCCGTTCAGGGCCATCGAAATCAGCCGTCTGGCCCATCGCATGAAGGGGGAGGGGGCCTCGGTCATCCATATGGAGTTTGGCCAGCCCTCGACCGGCGCGCCCGCCGGGGCCATCGCCGCCGCCCATGATGTCCTCGACACCGACGGCATGGGCTACTGGGAAAGCGCGCCGCTCTGCGCCGCCCTGTCTGACCGCTATCGCACCCTGCACGGCGTCGAGGTCCAGCCGGGCCGCATCATCCTGACCTGCGGCGCCTCCCCGGCTCTGGTCCTCGCCCTGTCGGCCTGCTTCGCCCCCGGCGACCGCATCGCCCTGGCCCGTCCGGGCTATGTCGCCTATCGCAACAGCCTGCGGGCCCTGCATATGACGCCGGTCGAACTGGCCTGCGGTCCGGAGACCCGTTTCCAGCTGAGCGCCGCCATGATCGAGGCGCTTGATCCGGCGCCCGCCGGTCTGATCATCGCCAGCCCGGCCAATCCGACCGGCTCGATCATTCCCCGCGACGAGATGGCGGCCATCGCCGAGGTCTGCCGCAAGCGGGGCATCCAGATCATCTCCGACGAGATCTATCACGGGCTCAGCTACGGTGAGCCCGCGGCCTCGATGCTGGAGTTCGCCCCGGACGCCCTGATCATCAACAGCTTCTCGAAATACTTCAGCATGGCCGGCTGGCGGCTGGGCTGGCTGGTTGCGCCGGAAGCCCTGCGCGAGCGGGTTCGCGCCTATGTCGGCAACCTCTTTCTCACCGCCCCCTCGATCAGCCAGCACGCGGGCCTCGCCGCCATGGACTGTCTGGACGAGCTTGAGGGTCACCTTGACGTCTATCGCCGCAACCGCGCCCTGTTGCTGGAGGCACTGCCCCGGATGGGTCTGACCAGCATCGCCCCGCCGGACGGCGCCTTCTACGTCTGGGCCGACATCGGCCACCTCACGCAAGACAGCCTGGCCTTCTGCACCCGCCTGTTGAGGGAAACCGCAGTCGCCACGGCCCCCGGCGTCGATTTCGACCCTGTGGAAGGCCACCACTTCATCCGCTTCAGCTTTGCCGTCTCGACGCCGCAGATCGAGGAAGCCCTGCGCCGGCTTCGGCCCTGGTTCGCCGCCCAGCCGGTCAGTTAAGCAGGCCGCCCGGTCCCGTACTGTCCAGACGGCGGATGTCGTCGATGATCTCGTCCCAGTCGGCCAGGCCCTGAAGGTCGCCCAGGGCGGCGTATTCGGCCGCCCGCAACATGGCGATGGTCTCGGCGTCGTCCCCGTACTGGGCGATCAGGGCGAGGGCTGTGGTGCGGGCCGGGCTCATTCCGGAGACATAGCGCGGGGACAACGCTGGCCAAGTCCGCCCCGGCCGCTTTGACCTGCGTCAATGCGCGGGCTGTTCTTTGCATCAGGCTCTGTTGGGATCGGAGGACTGTTCGATGCGACCCGACCCGCTTTGGCGCCGTTTAATGCGATACCTGTCGATCATCCTGCTCGCCGGGCCGCTGGCGGGCCTGACCGTGGTCTGGGCCGTAGTGTCAGTGCTGTCCCTGACTCCGGATCGAAACCACTACATCGAGATGGGCGACAGAATCATGGTCAGCCTCGTCGTGCTGGCCGGGGTCGGGCTTGTGCTCGAATTCCTGATCATTCCCCTGATCATGGCCGAGCCCAGACGCCGGATCGGAAAATCGCCCCCCGACCCCGCCAAGGCGAGCCCCACCAAGGCGGATCACGCCCAGGCGAGGCCAGGGGACGACATCAGGCCCTGACGTCTTCGAAGGTTGTCGTCTCGGCCGGGGGAAGGCCGCCGGCCTTGGCCTGGGCCTGTAGCTCTTCCTTGCGGGCCATCATCGTCCGGCCCAGTTCATCCATGTCGAGCCCGGCCTTGCGCGCCTGGGCGAACATGCCCTCGACGTACTTTTCCTCTTCCTTGACGTGGTGCTCGATCTGCTCGGACAGCACCTTGACCTTGGCGTCATAGAAGGCGTCGTCGGGGCCGCCGGCCTCGATCTCGTTGATCAGCACCTTGGCGCCGTCATGCTCGACATAGCTTTCGTCCAGCAGGTCGTCCTCGATCTTGCCGCGACAGGCCGGATAGAAGATCTCTTCCTCGATCAGGCTGTGAATCTTCAGCTCCAGACAGATCTTCTCGGCCAGTTTCTTCTTGGCGCCGTCGCCCTTGGCGCTCTCGAACTTCTCGAACAGATCCTCGACTTCCCGGTGATCGGCCTTCAGCAGGGCGATGGCGTCGGGAGCGTCGCTTTTGTCGAATGACTTTTCCATGATTGGTCTCCGGGGTTGTGGACTGCCAGCCAAACGGCTTCATCGCGCAGACCGTTCCGGCCGAGGAAAAAACTCTCCGATCAAGGGCTTGCGGATGTCAGCCAGCCGACTTTCGCGGGCTTGCGGCCTTCTTGCGCGGCTTGGATGCGGCTTTCCGCGCGACAGGCTTCTTCGCGGGCGCGGGCGCCGTCTTGGAGGCTGCCGCAGGCTTCTTGTCGCCGCCCTTGCGACGATTGAGCTCACTATCAAGGCGGTCGGCCAGACTGGAGTGCGACTCCGCGGCCTTGGAGCACTTGCGGTGCAGGGCGTGAAGTTCCTGCTCGCTCAGGTCCTCGATGCCGACAAACTCATCCTGGGCGACCGAGGTCAGGATCAATTCGTCCAGCTTGGCCTGCACCGCGGCGCTGTCGCGGTTCTGGGTGTTCTGGATCAGGAACACCATCAGGAAGGTGATGATGGTCGTGCCGGTGTTAATCACCAGCTGCCAGGTCTCGGAAAACCCGAACACCGGCCCGCTGATCGCCCACAGAACCACCAGGGCGACACAGGCGAGGAACGTCGCCGGCGCGCCGGTGATCCGGGCGGTCTTGGTGGCGAACCTGGAGAAGGTCTTGTCGAGGTCCATCTGGGGCGTCCATGGCCAGGGAGCGGCCTGTCGCGAAACGCGGTCGCCGGGCCGGCGTTCCCGCGCCGACAGCCATCTCCGCCTGCAAACTCCCCTTGGCGCCGCCGCGCCTTTGTCGCGATACTCCACCCGCCACAGCCGGGGGACGCATGGCCGAGGATCAGGACGACAGGGCGGCGCGCGAAGCCAAGTGGTGGGCCGACTGGCATGCGGCTGACTACAGCTGGGAAGGCCTGGCCGCCAAGACGATCCTGGGTGGCGGCCAGTTTGGCGAGGCGACGCTGCAAGACTACTGGCGGCGCGACCCGAAGACGGGGGTCCGGCGCAGTGATGCAACCCTGCGAAAAACCGGCGAGCTGGTTAGGTTCGACGACCGGGACTGGCATCTGGCGCATCTGCCGATGGGGGACCGCAGCGGGACGGTGGAGAGCTGGAAGGCGAATACCGGCCACGCCGACTGGACGCGGCTGACCGATCTTATCCGCAATCGCCTGGAGGTCGCGGTCGAGACGCCGGGCGGCTTCGACGACCTGGACGACGGTACATGGGGCTGGCGGCCTGAAACGGCTGACGGTCGCGCCCGCCTCGATGGTGCGATTATCGCCACCGTCCCAGCCCTGGGCGAGGATGACCCGATTCCCCTCCATCTGTCGTTTCGCCGAGGGCGCATTGCCGGGGAGGTTGATCTTTCGGGCTCCGGTCTTGGCCCCGGGACGGACTTCGACAGCGCGACCTTCCCAGGCGACGCAGTCTTCCACAGCGCAACCTTCTCAGGCGACGCAGACTTCGACAGCGCAATCTTCTCAGGTTACGCAGGCTTCAACGGCGCGACCTTCTCAGGCGACGCAGGCTTCGGCTGCGCGACCTTCTCAGGCGACGCAGGCTTCTACAGCGCGACCTTCTCAGGCGACGCAGATTTCGACAGCGCGGCCTTCTCAGGCGACGCAGGCTTCGGCTGCGCGACCTTCTCAGGCGACGCAGGCTTCTACAGCGCGACCTTCTCAGGCGACGCAGATTTCGACAGCGCGGCCTTCTCAGGCGAGGCACGCTTCGACAGGGCCGCCTTCTCAGGCGAGGCACGCTTCGGCAGCGCGGCCTTCTCAGGCAACGCACACTTCGGCAGCGCGACCTTCTCAGGCGAGGCAGGCTTCAACAGCGCGGCCTTCTCAGGCGAGGCACGCTTCGACAGGGCGACCTTCTCACGCTACGCAGGCTTCAACAGGGCGACCTTCTCAGGCGAGGCACGCTTCGACAGGGCGACCTTCTCACGCTACGCAGGCTTCAACAGCGCGACCTTCAAGGCAAAATCGATCTTCAGAGGAAGCTTCGCCAGGGCGGCGACGTTTCAGGAAGCCGTCTTCCACGGCCCGGTCCAGTTCAGCGCGGCCATCGAGTCACCCGAGCAGCATTTCGCTGGCGCCTTTTACGCCGCCCGCTTCGCCGCCATCGCCAACTTCTCCGGCGCGGTGGGGCAGGAGGAGGGCGGGCGTCTGGCCGCCGCCTTTGGCGAGGCTCAGTTCGAGAAGGCGCTGATCCTGACCGACGGTCTGGACAGCAAGGCTGCGGATGGCTTTCACAACAGGCTCATCGCCGGCGCCCGGTCGGCGGCGGATGACAGGTTCACCGTCAACCAGCGGCTGGCCCAGCTCGAAAGCGGCTGCCGGACCATCAAGATCGCCATGGGCAAGGCCCGAGACGAGGTGCGGGAGCAGGCCTATTACCGGCTGCAACTCCGCGCCCGCCACGCCCGCAGTGACATCGACGGCTGGGAGAAGGCGATCGGCTGGCTCTACGGCGTCAGCTCCGATTTCGGCTCCAGCCTCAGCCGCCCGCTGGGGGGGTGCTGGCCCTGGTTCTGCTCTTCGGCCTCATCTACTGGGGCCTCGGCGCGCTGTTCGCCGTGCCGCACTCGGGGGGCTGGGACGGGCTGAACAACGGCATGGGCTTTTCCATGCGCGGGGTGTTTCCGCCCTTTTCGGCCATGACCATCGAGCCCAAGGCGCCCGATACGGCAGGGGCGGCCTGGCAGTCGCTGTTCGTCGGGGTCAATCCTGCGGTGACCGTGCTGGTGCGGAGCATCTCCGCCCTCCAGTCGATCCTCTCCGGCGTGCTGCTGTTCCTGTTCGCGGTGGCGGTGCGGCGACGGTTCCAGATCAGCTGAGGGTCTGACGCCCGCCGTGCGGCGTCATCCAGCGGCCCCCTCCAACCCTCCCGTCACCCCCGGACTTGTTCCGGGGGTCCATACGCACAGGCGCCGACAGGACGCAGACAATCGTCAACGGATCGCGTCAATGGGCCGCCGGAACAAGTCCGGCGGTGACGGTTGATTTGGGACGAGGGCTCTGAGGCCCGCTCCTTACGCCGCCTCTTCGACCTTCAGCGTTTCCTTCAGGTCCTTCTTGAGGAACTTGCCGCTGGCGTTTCTCGGGATGCTTTCGGTCAGGAACCAGATGTAGCGGGGCGATTTGTGCTTGGCGATCAGGCTGGTCACGTGGTCGCGAACCGCGTTGGCGTCGACCACATGGCCGTCGCGCAGCAGGATCGCGCAGGCTACCTCTTCGCCCAGCCGCTCGTCGGGCACGCCGAACACAACCGCCTCGGCAACCGACGGGTGGCGATAGACCGCCGCTTCGACCTCGGCGCAATAGACGTTCTCGCCGCCGCGCAGGACCATGTCCTTCTTGCGATCAACCAGGAAGATGAAGCCCTCCTCGTCGATCCGGGCCACGTCGCCGGTATGCAGCCAGCCCTCGGTAATGCTTTCGGCGGTGGCGTCGGGGCGGTTGATATAGCCCTTGATCACACAGCTGCCCTTGACCCAAAGTTCGCCGACCTCGCCCTGCGGCAGGGCGTTTCCGTGGTCATCGACCACCTTGGCCTCGAAGGTGGGCAGGGCCCGGCCACAGCTGGCCGGTTTGTCGACGAAGAAATCGCCGCTCAGCGAGGTGATGACGCCGCAGGTTTCGGTCATGCCGTAGCCGGTGTTGGGCCGGGCGGTGGCGACGGTCTTTTCGATCTTGTCGACCAGATCGGGCTGGATCTGCGCCCCACCGCCGCCGACCGACAGCAGGGTCGAGGTGTTGTACTTGTGGAAGTCTGGATGGGTGACCAGCTCGCGGGCCATCACCGGCACGCCGCTGACCGCGGTGACGCCTTCGCGCTCGATCAGCTGCAGGGCCTCGGTCGCGTCCCAGCGGTACATCAGCACCATCTTTCCGCCGGCCGCGGTCACCGCATAGGCGCCGCAGTTGTTGGCGGTCACGTGGAACAGCGGGGTGGTGACCAGCGAGGTCGGGATCACCGGCGGCGCGTCGGGATCGATCGGCACCCCGGTCACCCGGGCGTTCACCAGCGCCGTGCACTGGCCTGAGAAGACCATGTTGAACAGATTGGCGACGCAGCCCCGGTGGGTCAGCTGTGCGCCCTTGGGAAAGCCGGTCGTGCCGGAGGTGTAGAAGATGCAGGCGTCGGCATCGGGATCGACGGCGACGTCAGGCATCTCGCCGCCGTGGCTCGCAACCTCGCTCCAGGCGACGCCGCCGGCCGGAGTCTCGGCCCGCACGGCGACGATTTTCGCGTCACCAGCCATTGAGGTGTGCTCGGCGATCCGCGCCAGACGCTCGGCGTCGGCGAACACCACCTTGGGGCGGGCGTCCTCGAAGCCGTAGGCCATCTCCGGCGCGGTCCACCAGGCGTTCATCCCGACAACGGCGACGCCGATGCTCACCGCGCCCCAGTAGATCAGCATCCATTCGGGATAGTTGCGCATGGCGATGGCGATCCGGTCGCCGGGCTCCACGCCCTGGGCCATCAGCCAGTTGGCCACCGAGGCGGTGATTCTGTGGGCCTCGCCATAGGTGATCCGCTCGTCCTGATAGACGAGGTAGTCACGCTCGGCGAAGGGCAGGGTGGAGAGCCAGACTTCCCGCACGCTGGGCGGGGCGTTCTTGAAGCTGCGGATCCAGTTGCCGCGCACATCGATCTCGGTGATTTCGAAGGCGCCGCCCGGTCCGGTCAGTTCGTCCCAGGCGCGATTGAGCTCCGCGTAATGCATAGGTCTTCTTCCATCCCTGAAGGCTGACGGTTCTTGGCGACCGCTTGGTTATCGCTGTTCATAGACGAAGCATCGCTGCCGATGCCAGCCTATTATTACCCGCCGAGGGCCGCTTTCGCCGCGCCCTCGACCCGGGTCCGGTCCATCACCCGCAGGGTCGAGCTGGCCTTGGCCAGAATCTGTCCGGCGGGATCGCTCAGCCGGGCCTCCATGAAGCAGGTCGACTTGCCGCCGCGCTCGATCCAGGCCTCGGCCAGCACCTTGCCCGGACGGGTGGGGGCGAAGAAACTGACCTTCAGCTCCAGCGACATCGGCACGATGTTTTCGCCGAATTTCGCGATCATGGCGTGGGCCATGGCCGCGTCCAGCCAGCCGGTGATGAAGCCGCCCTGCACGACGCCGCCTGAGTGGCACATATGCAGGCCGCCCTCATACTCCAGGATCGCCCGGCCTTCCGGATTCATCTCGACGCGGCGCACCAGTCCAAGGGTTCGGCTCAGATCATGCTCGACGGCGGGCGGGGCGGAATCAGTCATGGCGGATCTCTGGTTTGAGTCGGTTGCCGAGCCTAACGCCCTGCCGTAGCGGCGCCGCAATCGCTTGTGGTCTTCACCGCAGCGGACCAAACAGGGACATCAAGGGAAAGCGACGACCATGGCCGGACTGAAAGACAAGCGCGGGTTCATCGACAAGGACCGGCTTGACCTGTCTGAACGCAAGGCGGTCGAATACTGGATGAAGCGCTGGGGCGTCACCCGCGACCAGCTGACCGCCGCCCACCGCAAGGTCGGCCGCCTGACCAAGGATATCGCCACCGAGCTCGGGAAGAAGCGGTAGAGCGGGTTGCGAAAACTCGACGCGATCTAGCCGTTCGCGGTCGGCGCCGGCATCGACATATAGCCCCGTTCGACCAGCCGCCGCATGCCCTCATAGGCCTCGACCAGTTCCTCGAAGGTCTGGCGAAGGTGGGTGAGTTGGGCCAGATCCGCCGAGCTCAGCTTGCCCCCTGAGGCAGACGCCGCCAGAGCCTGGGCGACCCAGACAGCGCGGGCCTGGGCGGCGGCGACGGCCAGTCTCTGGAACTTGCGAAGATCGCCCTGGCCCAGAGCCTGGCCGATGATCTCCTTGTTGGCGACGAAGGTGGCATAGTCGATCTGGTCGAGCAGGCCGCGCATGCGCCGTTGCGCCTGAGGATCGGAACTGTCCTCAGGTTCAAAGTGATCATGGCCGCGTCGATACGCGTTGGTGCGGGTGACAGTCATGGCGACCTCCTCCGGACGCCGGCCTCTCCGGGCCTGAGGGAGGCAGGTTACGTCCGGCGGGATTAACGCCCTGTTTATGGCCGCCGCGGAGGCGCGGGGTCGGACGGCGGCGATTCGACGGCCGGCTTTGGCGCGGGTCTTCGCTGCGGCGGAGCCTGTGCTGGCCCTGTCTGATCGGCGGGCTCAACGGTCGACGCGGGAAGAGGCCTTGCCGGCGCGGCTCTTCGGTCGTCCGGTCTGATCGGCGGCGGCGGCGGCGGCGGCTCTGCCGGAGGCGGCGTTTCGTCGGCTGGCGCGGCCTGCTCGGTTGCGGCCGGCGGCGGTTCAGGTTCCGGCGCCGGGCGCGGCCGATCCACGACCTTCGGGGCCTTGGGTCTTCCGGTCTGCGGGGCCAGCAGACCGTCAAGCCGGGCGCCTGCATCCCTGGACAGCAGGAACGGCTGGGACCAGCGTCCGCCGGCCAGGACCATCGCCTGTCCGGGAACATCCAGCACCACCACAGTCTGGCCGATCCTGACCTCGATGATTCCCTCTCTCAGGACGATCAGGGTCGCGGTGGAGGGATCGCTGGTCAGGATGTCTATCATCGGCCCGATGGCGACAATGGCCAGGGCGTCAGGGCCGACCGCGCCCTCGAGAATGGTGCCGCGGATGCCGATGGTCGCGATCGGGGTGTCGAAGCGGATCGCGTCGGGCTCGCCGCCGCCGTCGCCCGACACGAACCGGAAAGCGCCGGCTGTCACCGAGACGGTCGCCCCGGCGATCCCGGGCCGCGTGTCGATCAGAAACCGGTCGATGGTGATCCGGGCCCTGGGCCCGATGGTCAGCCGGGCCTTGTCGACAAGGGCGACCACCAGCCGTCCGTCCTGTCCTGTGCGAACCGCATCGGCATAGCGGACCGGCCCCTGCAGTTCGGCCGCCCTCCAGTCCGGCTCGGCGGCGCTTCGCAGATCGACGCCATTGTCGATCTCGGCGTTGGTCCCGACGATTTCACCGCTGACGCCGGGCGCCTCAGGCGGGGTTGCCGGCCGATCCGGCGAGCAGGCCGCCAGGGTAAACATGACCAGGCCGGGGAGCAGCAGGCGAAGGCATCTCACGGGTCGTCTCCCTGGGCAGGGGTTGAACACCTGAACGCTGATGAACCACTGACGGAAGGCCGCACCGCCCGGTTGGCCCTGCTATCGGCGCAACCTTCGGTCAGACCGCCCGCGTTGTCGAGGTCCTTCGCCGTCCCCGCCCGGCAGGCGCCGGTCAGTCGAAGCGCCGCTCCGGATCGCCGGGATGGGATGCGACCTCGCCTGAAAGGATCGCCGCCGCCTGCGGGGCCATCAGCTTGTTCTGGTGATCGGCGCCGGGAACATAGGCCAGCGTCCAGTTGAACGGCTTGCCCAGCCGCCCGGCCTGATCCCGGGCCGAGCGGAAGAAGCTGTGCCCCCGGGCGAACCGGAAGGTGCCTTGGGCGTCGGCTTGCGGCGTATGGCGCAGGGACTTGTGATTAGGGTCGATGTCGGCCTCGCCCAGCAGCACGGTGGCCTCCCGGGCAAAGGCTGCGCCAGGGTCTGCGGCGCCGGCGGGCAGACCCTTCAGCCCGTAAGGCCAGGCAATGGTCGGATCGGGCAGGGTGTACCAGCCGGCATTGGCCATCACCACGCGGTCGGCCCGGGCTGCGGGGGTCAGGAAAAGGAACCGGTGGACGAACTGCGAGCCCCCCGAATGACCGTACATCCGGTAGCTCTTCCGACTGGATTTGTTGCAGCGAACATAGTCGTCGAACATCGGTTCGATGGCCGAGAAGGTCCAGGCCTTGCGCGGGCGAACCTCATCCTTCTCACCGAATACGCCGCCCTGGCTGAAGTCGGACTCCTTGGGAAAGGCGCCCTTGTCGAACCGGGGCGCCAGCACGACAAATCCGCCGGCCCGGGCCAGATCGGCCCACTGGTCGCGATAGACATCCGCGTCCCTCTGGGCGCCGTGGATGACCACCACCACCGGGGTGTCGGGCCCAAGGTTGTCAGGCGCGGCATAGAAGACCTGGATCGGCGGGCCGGCCCAGCCGCTGAACAGATAGTCGCCGGTCCCGGGCTTCAGCACCCGGTCGCTTGCCGATCCTGCCCTGGCCGTCGCCGGAAGGCCGACGGCGGGGAGGGCCAGGCCGGCGATCAGCAGGTTGCGACGGGACAGGACAGGATCGGACATGACGATGACTCCTTAGAACTCAACCCGGATCTGGGCGTAGATGAACCGGCCCCGGTTGTCGTGATAGCTGGCGTAATAGCCCGAGGTCTCGTCAGCCAGCGGCGGGTCCTTGTCCTCGACATTGTTGGCTCCGACCCTCAGGCGCACGCCGTCCAGAACCGGGGTCTTGAACCGGTAGTCGGCGTAGACATTGAAGGTCAGCCATTCATCGACCTTCCAGAACTCGCCGGTCACGTCATTGGTGGCGCTGGTGTCGTTGAACTCGCCGACATAGCGGAAGCCGACGCCGGCGCCCCATTCCTTCATCCGCCAGCTCAGGGTCCCGGACGCGCGCCATTCGGGATTGCCGTCCAGCTGGATGCGATTGACCTGCTGGGCCGAGAAATTGGGGCCCAGCACCGGATCCTTCAGCAACGGCTCCAGCGACTTGCGCTCCTGGTCGTAGCGCAGCAGATGCGAGCCCTCCATCTGGAAGGAGAAGCGACCGAAGTCGGTCTTGGGTCCGCGCCAGCTGAAGGCCAGATCCAGGCCCTCGACGTCGCGCGGGTCGAGGTTGAGGAAGCTGTCGATGACATAGTCGACCGCGCCGACCGCTGTCCGCTGGTCACCCGGGTTGGCCAGGTTCCAGGCGGCGAAGGCGGTGATGTCGTCAGGCGTCACCGCCCGGCGGATGACATTGGGGTTGGAGCTCCCCTGCTTGCGCAGCAGGAAGTCCAGAGCCAGGGACTCCTCGACCCCGAAGTTGTCGATGACGTTTTCCTGGTGGAAGGACCACCAGTCGACGCTGAACTGGAACTGGCCAAAGTCGGTGCGCGGCGGCCGCAGCACCCAGCCCAGCACCTTGGTCGTCGTCTCTTCGGACTCAAGGTCGGGGTTGGCCTGGCGGATCGAGCGGCGGTAGCCGACCCCGGTGTCGTCGGGCAGGCCGGTGACGTCGGAGCGATAGAAGTCTTCCTGCCCGAGGTTCAGACGGCTGATGTCGCCCCGGTACAGCTGCACCAGATTGGGGGCGCGGAAGCCCTCGGCATAGGCGGCGCGGAAGAAGGTCCACTCGAACGGATACCAGGAGCCGGCGATCTTCGGTTTGACGATGAATTCCCCGGTGTCGGAGAAGGACTCGGCCCGCGCGGCCAGCTGCAGGTCCAGGCGATGGACCAGCGGGATATTCATGTCCGGGCTGACCAGCGGCACCAGGACCTCGGCGAACAGGGCGAAGACCTTGCGCTGGGCGTCGGAGTCGTCGGTGGGGCTGACCCCGACGATGTCGGAACGATTGCCGCCCTCGCCGTCGGCGAACCGGATCGTCCCGTCCAGGCGGGCGTCGCGGTCATCCATGTACCATTCGCGGCGGAAGTCCGCCCCGAAGGCGGCGCCGACGCCGCCGGCCGGCAGGGTCCACAGGTCCGGCCGCGAGATGCGGAAGTCCAGCCCGGTCAGGGAGGTGGCCCCGCTGTTGACCGACTTGATCCGCACCGCGTCCAGCGCCGTCTGGCTGTTGCCGTTTGGCCCCCCGAAGACGTTGTAGGCGTCCGGCGTGGTCAGGGCGAGCTGCTGCTGCAGCAGGGTCTTGGAGACGGTGTTGCCTTCGACATCCTCGGTCTCGGCCCGGTGATAGAAGAAGCCGGTCTCCCAGTCCCAGTCGCCCCACTCGCCGCGCAGGCCGGTGACGACCCGGTAGGACTGCGACTCGGTCGAGATCTGCCGCGCGCCCTGGTCGACCGGGCGATAGGCGGAGACCAGAACATCCAGACCGGCGGCCGGAGCGTTGATCCCGGGCAGGCGGTTGGGGCTGGTGGTCGGGCCGAAGGGGTTCCAGTAGTTTTCCTTGGGCACGATGATGTAGGCGAGGCTGTCATCGACCGGCTGGGCGGCCCGCTCCGAATAGGTGTTGGCCTTGTAGTAGGACAGCTCGGTGAAGGACTCGACGCCGTTGTCGAAGCGATGGGTCAGCTGTGAGAAGACGTTGTAGCGGTCCACTTCCGGGGTGATCCGGCGCACGTCGTTGAAGTCGTAGTAGAGGGCGCTGTTCTGGTTTCCGTCATCGGTGCCCAGCAGCGGATCGCCGACCAGCGGCGAGGTGGTTCCGGGCTCGCCGATCGGCTGGATGTGGAACACGCCGGAGGTGTTGGTGATGTTGCTGGATCCGCGCCGCACCCGCGTGCCGACAAACAGCCCGTTCGAGTCCAGGGCGCCGGCCTGATAGGTGCCGTAGGGCGTCAGCGACGAGGTGTTGCGGAACTGGGTGTCGTCGGCCCAGGCCAGCGGCAGAAGGCTGCGCTTGTCGACGCTGAGGCTGTAGTCGCGCTCGCTGGCCAGCAGGCTGTTGCGGGTGAAATAGCTGCCGACGATCGTCAGGTTGGTCTTGCCGTCGTTGAAGTTCATGCCCCCGGCGATATCCACCGAGGTCTGGCGCATGTCCGTGCCTTCCGAGCCGCCGTAGCGGCTGGTCAGACGCAGGCCTTCATAGTCGGTCCGCAGCACGGTGTTGACCACCCCGGCCGTGGCGTCGGCGCCGTACAGGGCCGAGGCCCCGTCGCGCAGGACCTCGATGCGATCAATGGCCCCCGAGGGGATCTCGTTGACGTTGACCACCTGACGCGGGGACTGGTCGATGTCCTGGCTGCGGGCGAACGGGGCCATCCGGCGACCGTTGAGCAGGACCAGGGTGTTGCCGGCGCCCAGGCCGCGCAGATTGACCGTCGCGATGTCGCCCCGGGCGTCGTTGGGGCCGTCGCTGGTTTCATTGAATTCCATCGCCCCGGCCTGGGGGATGTTGGCCATGATCTCGCCGGTGGTGTCGGCCCCGGCGGCGTCCAGTTCGTCCTGACCGATGGTCGAGACGGCGATCGCCCCGGTCTTGCCGGCCCCGGCGATGCGACTGCCGGTGACGACCAGAGCGTCGACGTTGGTTTCATCGGCGGTGGCGACCGGCGTCTCCTGGGCCAGGGCCGGCGCGGCGAAGGCCAGAACGCCCAGTGCGACGCCAGCGGTCAGAAAGCTGCGGAAAGTGCGACTGTTCATGGTGTCTCCCCCTTGTCTTGCTTGTCTTGTTCTTGGTTCTTCAGGTGGTCAGTCGGCGGGCGCTTCCGCCGGTTCGGGAATGTCCTGATGTCCTTTCGGCGGATGCCCCAGCGCCGAGGTCAGGGCTGCGGCGTCGAGCCGGCCCTCCCAGCGGGAGACCACGATGGTCGCCACCGCATTGCCGATGAAGTTGGTCAGGGCCCGGCATTCGGACATGAACCGGTCGATGCCCAGGATCAGCGCCAGCCCGGCCACCGGCACGGTCGGCACCACCGACAACGTCGCCGCCAGGGTGATGAAGCCCGCTCCGGTCACCCCGGCCGCGCCCTTTGAACTGAGCATGGCGACGCCCAGCAGCAGCAGTTGCTGACCGATCGACAGCTCGATGCCGACCGCCTGGGCGATGAACAGCGCCGCCAGCGTCATGTAGATGTTGGTGCCGTCGAGGTTGAAGCTGTAGCCGGTGGGCACGACCAGACCGACGATCGACTTGGGGCAACCGGCCCGCTCCAGCTTCTCGATCAGGCTGGGCATGGCCGCTTCCGACGAACTGGTGCCCAGCACCAGGAACAGCTCTTCCTTCAGGTAGCGAAGCAGGCGGAAGATCGAGAAGCCGTTGAACCGGGCGACCGCGCCCAGAACGACAATCACGAACAGCGCCGAGGTCAGGTAGAAGGTCGCCACCAGCCCGGCCAGATTGGCCACCGAGCCGATGCCGTACTTGCCGATGGTGAAGGCGAAGGCCCCGAAGGCGCCGATGGGCGCGGCCTTCATGAAGATGGCCACCAGTTTGAAGAAGGCTTCCGAAGCGGCGTTCAGCACGTCCAGCAACGGCTGCCCGCGCTCGCCGACCAGGGCCAGTGAGACGCCGAATGGAATGGCGAAGAACAGCACCTGCAGGATGTCGCCATCCGCGAAGGCCCCGGCCACGGTGGTCGGGATGATGTTCATCAGAAAGCCGACGATGGTCTGGTCGTGGGCCTTGGAGACGTAGGTATCGACCGCCGCGCCATCGAGGCTGGCCGGATCGATGTTCATGCCGGCGCCGGGGTGCACGACATTGGCCACCACCATGCCGATGATCAGGGCCAGGGTGGAGAAGGTGAAGAAATAGGCGAAGGCCTTGAGCGCCACGCCCCCGACCTTGTCCAGTTCGCGCATGCCGGCGATGCCGGTGACCACGGTGAGGAAGATCACCGGGGCGATGATCATCTTGACCAGCCGGATGAAGGCGTCGCCCAGCGGTTTCAGGCTCTCGCCCAGGGTCGGGAAAAAGTGGCCGATCAGGGCGCCCAGCAGGATGGCGACAAGCACCTGGGCATAGAGGCGCCGGTGCAGGCCCTTCTTGCGCGGCGCATCACTGATGGCGTGGTCCTGGCTGATCATGCCGTCGAATCGTCCCTGGCGCTTCCTGCTCACCCTCTGAAGGGGGTGCTGTCCGCCAAGGTCCCAGCCCTGAGCGGGCGGAGCAAATCGCGCCGGAAAAACCGCAAGGCATTGTTTTCCCGCGAGTTTGTCGCTTGCGAGCTGTTTCAGTGTGCGGAATTATGCACACGCATGCTCAATCTTGTGCCATGTTGCGCACGATTGGGCTGGAGCGGGCAGGGGTGATCAGACGTTTTGTCAGGGGGGCCACGCTCAGGCGTTGGGGTCCATTCGCTCTGGTCAGCGCCGTGCTGGTCGGCGCCGCCGCCCTGTTCGCCGGTCAGATCGCCGGCGATGCGGCCCGGGCCGATCTGGTGCGTCAGGCCGACGCCGCCGCCGTCCTGCATGCGGCTGTGCTTCGCAGCGAACTGGAAAAGCACCGCTCCCTGCCGTTCGTGCTCGCCCAGGACCCTGACGTTCGCCAGGCGCTAGCCTCCGGCGACCGGGCCAGGCTACAGGCCCTCGATCGCAAGCTGGAAACCCTCAGCGACCAGACCCGGGCGGCGGTCATCTATCTGCTGGACGACCAGGGCCAGACCCTCGCCGCCAGCAACTGGCGGCTGCCGACCAGCTTCGTCGGCTCCAACTACAGTTTCCGCCCCTACTTCCGCGACTCCCTGAAGACCGGATCAGCCGAGCATTTCGCCCTCGGCACTGTCAGCGGCCGGCCGGGCCTGTTCCTTGGCCGCCGCGTGGACGGCGTCGGCGGCAAGGCCCTGGGCGTGGTCGTCGTCAAGGTCGAGTTCGACGCGCTGGAGGGCGAATGGCGGGGCTCCGAAGAGCCGGCCTTCGTCACCGATCCCAACGGCATCGTGCTGGTCACCTCGGTGCCGTCCTGGCGCTTCCGCACGCTCGCGGGCATCCCGGAACCCGATCGCTCCCGGCTGCGCGCCAGCCTGCAGTTCGGCGGCGAGGCGCTTCAGCCTCTGCCTCTCAAACCTGACGCCCGCCACGCCCGCGAGCGCACAGGTCGCCTGCCCGGCGCCGATCAGGACGCCCGGTTTGTCTCCGCCTCGGTTCCCGCATCATCGCCCGGCTGGACCCTGCATGTCCTGACCGCCGCGGACCGCGCACTTGACGCCCGCGTCACCGCCGCCCGCGCCGTGACCCTGATGCTGACCTCTCTGATCGTCGCCCTGGCTGCGATCCTCCTCTACCGGCGCCAGCGCGCCGTCCGTCTCGCCGCCGCCCAGGAAGCGGCCAGGGCCGAACTGGAATCCCGGGTCATCGACCGCACCCGGGAACTCAGCGCCGCCAACGAGCAGTTGGTCCGGGAGATGGATGAGCGCCGCCGCGCCGAGGTCAATCTTCACCGCCTGCAGGACGAGCTGATCCAGGCCAACAAGCTGGCGACCCTCGGCCAGATCGCCGCCGGCGTCGCCCACGAGATCAATCAGCCCGTCGCCGCCATCCGCGCCTATGCCGACAACGCCCAGGTCTTTCTCGACCGCGACCAGCCCGGCCAGGCCCGTGAGAACCTCGGCGTCATCGGATCCCTGACCGCCCGCATTGGTCTGATCACCGACGAGCTGCGCGCCTTCGCCCGCAAGACCACCGGCCAGGTCCAGTCGGTCAAGGTCGCGGAGGCCGTCTCCGGCGCCCTGCTGCTGGTCGGCGCCCGCCTGCGCCAGCAGGGGATCGAGCTGATCCAGATCGGCGTCGATGGCGACGTCCAGGTGATGGCTGACCGGATGCGGCTCGAGCAGGTGCTGGTCAACCTGTTGCAGAATGCCGCGGAAGCCCTCGGCGAGACCCCCGGACCGAAGATCCGGGTCGAGGTTCGCAAGACCGGCGGCAAGGTCCGCATCACGGTCGCTGATAACGGCCCCGGGCTGGCGTCGGCGGCGCTGGAGGGGTTGTTCACCCCCTTTGTCACCACCAAGCCGCAGGGCCTGGGTCTGGGCCTGGTCATTTCCCGCGACATCATCGCCGAGTTCGGCGGCGAGTTGTCCGCCGCGCCCTCCACCGCAACCCAGGCCGGGGCCGCCTTCGTCATCACCCTGCGGGCGGGCTGATCATGTTCGAGGACATCAAGCTTGTCGCCTTCGTCGATGACGACGCCGACCTTCGCGCCGCCCACGGCCAGAGCCTCGCCCTGGCCGGCTTCGAGGTCCTGCCCCTGGCCAGCGCCGAAGCCGCGCTTGCTCGCATCGACGCCGGCTTTCCCGGCGTCGTGGTCAGCGACATCCGCATGCCGGGCATGGATGGTCGCCAGCTTTTCCATCGCCTGCGGGCGCTGGATCCCGATCTGCCGGTCATCTTCATCACCGGCCATGGCGACGTCGCCCAAGCGGTCGAGGCGCTGCAGGACGGCGCCTACGACTTCGTCGCCAAACCCTTCGCTCCGGACCGTCTCGTCGCCAGCGTCCGCCGGGCCCTGGAAAAGCGCCGGCTGGTGCTCGACAACCGCCGCCTGCTGGCCGCCGCCGGCCGGATCGAGTCCGACCTCACCCTGATCGGCGACACGCCGGTGATGGAGCGCCTGCGGGCAACCCTGCGTCACATCGCCGAGGCCGATGTCGATGTGCTGATCGAGGGCGAAACGGGGGTCGGCAAGGAACTGGTCGCCCGGGCCCTGCACCGCTGGAGCCGCCGCCGCCCTCACCCCTTCGTCGCCGTCAGCTGCGCCGCTCTGCCGGAAACCATGATCGAGAGCGAACTGTTCGGCCATGAGACCGGCGCTTTCAGCGGCGCCGTCCGACGCCGCGTCGGGCGGATCGAGTCGGCGGATCGCGGCGCCCTGCTGCTCGACGAGATCGACAGCATGACCCCGGCCATCCAGGGCCGCATGCTGCGGGTGCTTGAGGAGCGGCTGATCAATCCCCTGGGCGCCAGCGAGGCCCGCGCCGTTGATATCCGGGTGATCGCCGCTTCAAGCGTTGATCTGGGCGATCTCGCCGAGCGCGGACTGTTCCGCCCCGATCTCTTCTACCGACTCAACGTCGTGCGCATCCGGGTGCCGCCCCTGCGCGAGCGCCGCGCCGATATTCCGCTGCTTTTCGGCCATTTCCAGGCCCAGGCCGCCGCCCGTTTCCGCCGCGAGCCGCCGCCGCTCAGCGACGCGGTCCGCCGCCATCTGATCGAACACGACTGGCCGGGCAACGTCCGCGAGCTCAGGCATTTCTCCGAGCGCCTGGTGCTGGGTCTCGGCGAGCAGGCCGCGCCGCAGTCGTCCCGCGACGTCCGCAGTCTGAGCGAGCGGGTCGAGGCCTTCGAGGCCCGGATCCTGGAAGACGCCCTGCGCGCGCACGGCGGCGACGTCCGCGCCACCATCGCCGAGCTCGGCCTGCCGAGGAAGACCTTCTACGACAAGATCAAGCGCCGAGGCATCGACCTGAGCCGATACCGCGGCGGCTGAGAGCAAACCCGGGGATGAGGGTTCACAGGGGGCGTCAGTGCTCAAATCCTTGACGGCGGAACTAATGGCACTCACTATGCCAATAACTGCGGCCCAAGACCGCCACGGCTCCGCGCGGGGAGAACTGCCATGCTGAAGAAAATCCTGATCGGTCTGCTGGCCGTGATCGTCGTCGGCGGCGGGCTCGCCTACGTCAATCGCAAGAGCATCATCCTGTTCGCCGTCACGCGGATGAACCGCATGGACGTCGGCCCCAACCGTCCCGTCGTCTGGCAGCAGGGCCCGGCGACGCCGGCTCAGGCGCTGGACAAGCGCCCGCCCAACATCATCTTCATCCTCGCTGACGACCTCGGCTTCAACGACATCTCCACCTTCGGCGGCGGCGTCGACGGCGGCAAGGTCAAGACCCCCAACATCGACCGCCTGGCCGCCCGCAGCGCCGTCTACACCCAGGCCTATTCCGGCACCGCCACCTGCGCCCCGTCCCGGGCCATGCTGATGACCGGTCGCTATCCCACCCGCACCGGCTTCGAGTTCACCCCGACCCCGCCGCGCATGGGCAAGATGGTGACCATGTTCTCCAACACGCCGGGCTCGGAAAAGCCGCCGGTGCTGTGGCACCAGGACCGTGAGGCCGAGCTTCCCGACTTCGCCGGCCAGGGTCTGCCCGGCTCGGAAGTCACCGTCGCGGAAATGCTGAAAGGCGCCGGCTATCACACCGTCCACATCGGCAAATGGCATCTGGGCGGCGGCAAGGAATTCGGGGCCAACGCCCAGGGCTTTGATGAAAGTCTGCTGATGGCCAACGGCCTCTACCTGCCGGTCGGGGATCCGCGCGGCGTCGAGGCCCGCGTTGATTTCGATCCCATCGACAAGTTCCTCTGGGCGCGGATGCAATTCGCCGCCTCCTACAACGAAGGCGAACTGTTCGAGCCGGCCGGCTATCTGACCGACTGGTGGACCGACGAGTCGCTGAAGGTCATCGAGGCCAACCGCAACCGGCCCTTCTTCCTCTATCTGGCCCATTGGGGCGTCCATTCGCCGCTTCAGGCGACCAAGGAAGACTATGAGGCGGTCGGCGATATCAAACCCCATCGCCTGCGCGTCTATGCGGCGATGATCCGCGCCCTCGACCGCAGCGTCGGCCGCATCCAGGACAAGCTGGAAGCCGAAGGCTTGGCCGACAACACCATCATCGTCTTCTCCAGCGACAATGGCGGCGCCGGCTACATCGGTCTGCCGGAGATCAACCAGCCCTATCGCGGCTGGAAGATGACCCTGTTCGAAGGCGGCGTGCGGGTGCCGATGTTCGTCAGCTGGCCTGGCCACATCAAGCCGGGCCAGATGATCCAGTGGCCGGTGAGCCATGTCGACCTGATGCCGACCCTGGCCTCCATGGCCGGAACCACCACGCCAAAGGGGGTGATCATCGACGGCGTCGACATCTCGCCCTTCGCCACCGGCCAGGGCCAGCGCCCCGCCGACCGTCCGATCTTCTGGCAGAGCGCCTATTACCAGTCCGTCCTGTCCGGCGGCTGGAAGCTGCAGGTCAGCGACCGGCCCAAGAAGGTCTGGCTCTATGACCTGTCGAAGGACCCGACCGAAAAGACCAACCTCGCCGGCATGCGTCCCGACAAGGTGGCCGAACTGCGCAAGCTGATGGACGCCCACCAGGCCGGCGCCCGCAAGCCGCTCTATCCCTATGTCATCGAGGGCTCGATTGCGGTCGACAAGAGCCTGGCCGAGCCCTTCAAGACCGGCGACGAATACGTCTACTGGCCCAACTGATGCGGGAAAGAGGGGGAGGGCCGCCAGCCCTCCCTGACGGTTCCTATTCGGCGGCCATGGCCACATCGGCCATCTGACGACCGCGGATCAGCTTGCCGGGCATCTCGCCGGTCGCCTCGCCGTTCTGGTAGGTGACCACGCCGCTGACGATGGTGGCGACATAGCCCCGGGCCTTCTGGATCATCCGCCGGCCGTCGGCGGGCAGGTCGAAGACCATCTCCGGGGCCTCGATCGCCAGATTGTCGAAGTCGATGACATTGACGTCCGCCTTCATGCCGATGGCCAGCACGCCCCGGTCGTTCAGGCCATAGAGGCGGGCGGTGTCGCGGGTCTGCATCGACACCACCTTCTCCAGCGGCAGGCGCGGGCCCCGGCTGCGGTCGCGCACCCAGTGGGTCAGCATATAGGTCGGGAAGCTGGCGTCGCAGATGACCCCGCAATGGGCGCCGCCGTCCGACAGGCTCAGCACCGTATTGGCGTCATGCATCATCGCGTGGATGTGGTCGAAGCTGAACTCGGTGTAGTTCAGCAGCGGCAGGTAGATGTAACCCCGCCCGTCGTTCTCCATCAGCATGTCGTAGACGACAGCGTCCGGCGACTGGCCACTGGCGGTGGCGATGGCGGCGATGGAGTCCTCTGCGCGCGGCTCGTAGTCGAGGCCGCCGTCCGGCTGGACCAGACGGAACATCCGGTCAAAGCCCTGGGTCATGATCGCCCCCAGCGGCCCCATCTTCTTGCTGGGATCGGCCAGGATCGCGGCCCGGACCGCCGGGTCCTTCAGTTTTTCCAGCCGCGCCTCGAAGGGCAGGTTGGCGATATCGCGATAGGTCTGGCGACCGACGAAGGGATGGATAGTGCTGCGCCAGCCCAGCACCAGACCGGTCGGCCGGCAGGCGATCTGGGCAGCGATGCTGGCCCCCTGATGGTTCGCCTCCGCTGTCAGCTTCAGCAGGTTTTTCCAGTTGTCAGGGTTCATCGGCGACTGCAGCAGGCTGTAGGTCACCGTCACCCCGGTGCCGATCGACATCGCCCGCATCCACTCGAACTCGGCTTCGGCCGGGTCCATGTCCGAGGACATCTCGAACACCCCGGGCCCGACGGCGGCGACGGCCCTGCCGATGGCCAGAAGTTCGTCCGCCGCGGCGGTGGTCCCCGGCATCACCTGACCGTCCTTGGTGGTGTGAACCACGGTGCGGGAGGTGGAAAACCCGAGCGCCCCGGCCTCCATGGCCTCGGTGACGATCTGCGCCATGGCGGCGATGTCTTCCGGCGTCGCGTCTTCGTTGCGCGCGCCCCGCTCTCCCATGACATAGGCGCGGATGGCGCTGTGCGGCGCCTGGGTGGCGACATCCAGAACCCGCGGCTGGCCGTCGAGGCTGTCGAGGTATTCGGGGAAGGTCTCCCAGTCCCAGCTGATCCCTTCGGCCAGGGCGGAGCCGGGAATATCCTCGACCCCCTCCATCAGTTCGATCAGCCACTCATGCCGGTCCCGCTTCACCGGGGCGAAGCCGACACCGCAGTTGCCCATGATCGCCGTGGTCACCCCGTGCCAGCTCGACGGCGACAGATAGGGGTCCCAGGTCACCTGACCGTCGTAGTGGGTGTGAATGTCGACCCAGCCCGGCGTGACGATCTGGCCGGTGGCGTCAATTTCGCGCCGGCCCTTCTGCGCGACCGTGCCGATCGCCGTGATCCGCCCACCGTCGATGGCGATATCGGCGGCGAAGGCCGGGGTCTCGTTGCCGTCGACCACAAGCCCGTTGCGGATAACCAGATCGTGCATCGTCTCTCTCCCGGCGCCCCTTCTCGCGCCCGGAAGCCGGGACGGGAGGCGTCGCCGTCATGATGACCCACGGGGCAGGGCGCGGAAAGTATGACCCGACGTCAGGCGGTTTCGTCGGCGCGGCCGGTCGTGACAGCCTGTCGGTCGATGCAAACCGCCGCGAGGTCGCAGGTTGACGCCACGCAACGACTGGTCTGACAGGCGGACTGCGATATCCTTAAAAAAACGCCAGCCGGTCTGTCGCCGGCGGTCGATACGAGGGGACTCCGTTAGAGCCATGACTGACGCCAGCACTTCATCCGCAAACCAGCCCGGCCCCCTCGCCGGCGTCCGCATCATCGACCTGACCCAGTTCGTGCTCGGCCCCTATGCGACCCAGACCATGGGCGACCTGGGCGCCGATGTGATCAAGATCGAGGAGCCGTCCGGGGAGCGCCAGCGCACCGCCGGCAAGGCGCCGGTGTCGAAGGACATGGGCCCGGCCTTTCTGGCCTTCAATCGCAACAAGCGCTCCGTCGTCCTCGACCTGAAGGCAGATGAGGGCAAGGACGCCCTGCGCAAGCTGATCACCACAGGCGACATCTTCATCCACAACATGCGGCCCTCCGCTGTCGCGCGGCTGGGCTTCTCCTATGAGGCGGTCAAGGCGATCAAGCCGGACATCGTCTATGTCGAGGCCATGGGCTACGACGACGCCGGTCCCTACGCCGGGCTTCAGGCCTTCGACGACCTGATCCAGTCGGCCGCAGGCGCCTGCGGTCTGGGCCAGCTTGTCGATCCGGACGCCGAGTTCCGCCCTCTGCCCTCGTTGCTGGCTGACAAGACCTGCGGCCTGTTCGCGGTCATCGCCACCCTCGCGGCCCTGCGCCACAAGGAAAAGACCGGCGAGGGCCAGTATGTCGCCGTGCCGATGCTGGAGACCTTCACCGGCTACATGATGGCCGAGCACCTCTATGGCGAGACCTTCGTCCCCCCGACCGGCAAGTTCGGCCACACCACCACCATCACTCCGCATCGCAAGCCGTTCCGCACAAAGGACGGCTACCTCACCGTCATGCCGGCCAACGCCACCCAGTCGGCCCGGTTCATGGAGCTTGGCGGCCTGCCCGGCGCCTATGAGAGCGAGCGCTTCACCTCGAAAACCAGCGGCAGGGAGAAGGTCGCCGAATACTACGCCATGATGGCCGAGGCGGCGCTGGCCCACACCTCTGACGAATGGATGGCCATCGGCAAGGAACAGTCCATCCCGGTCATGCGAGCCAATGCGCCCACCGACATCTTCGAGGATGAACAGCTCAAACAGACCCTGTTCGAGGAGCGGACCCTGGAAGGCGAGGGCGTCTACCGGGCGATGAAGCCCGGCCTGCGTTTTTCGACCACCCCGGCTGCCATCCACCGAGACCCGCCCCGCCTCGGCCAGCATACCGACGAGGTGCTGGCCGAGATCGCCGCCATGGGCGAGGGGAGTTAGGGGCGACGTCGAAAGCTAGCCGGCCGCGTCTGCGTAGCCGGCGTAGCTGTCCTTCAGGGTGGCGTGGTTGAGCAGCATCTCGGCCAGTTGCGTCTCGCCGCTCGCATCAAAGATCCGCGTCCGCACCCAGTAGGATTCGGTGCGCTTGCTCTGGGCCAGGGCGGCGATCTCGCGGCGGATCAGATAGGTCTCGCCGACGAACAGCGGCCCCTTGATCATGCGGATCTCCTGATCGGCGAACAGGCCCACGGCCGGTCCCTTCACCGGGAATTTCGCCGCATGGCTTGAGTATTCGGCCAGCACGCTGACCATCTCCAGCGGAATGATCGCCCGGCCCCAGGGCGAGGCTGCGCCATCGCTGTACCAGGGCGAGTTTTCGGTGATCACCGCCAGCTTCTGGTTCAGGGAGAAGGGATAGAGCTTGCCCATGTTCTGGTCCGGCTCCATCCGCACCAGCTCATCCTCCGCCCCCTTCATCCCGACATGCAGGTCGGCCAGGATCAGCAGTTCGCCCGCCGGCCGCAGCGCCGCCATCCGGCCTTCCAGAAGCGTCTCGCCATGGTCCGGCCCCAGGCTGGCGCTGGCTTCCAGCACCGGGGTGCCGTCGGCCTTCTCGGCCCAGACGCGGGTGCGGGTCGCGCCCGCCGCCGGCATCTCGGCGAAGGCCCGCACCTCTTCGCCCTCGACCACCATGTTCAGATAGTGGGACGACAGACACCCCCGCTCGTACCAGGCCTGACCCCAGATCTTTTCCAGCAGCGGCGGGAACAGGCTGAAGTGAGTCGGCCCCTCGATCGGCCCGGCGCGGAACCCCAGCTTCTCGGCCATGGCGTCATCATGGATCGAGCTGTGGCCGCCATATTCCTGATCGGCCAGCATCTGATGCGGCGCCCGCAGCGGACCGCTGAGGACGAGGGGGGTGTCAAAGCTCATGTCGATTCCTTCGGCTGCGAGGATGGAGTTCAGGCGGAGGCGCTCGGCCGGGCCTTCACCCGCTCGAACCAGGCCTTCACCCAGCCGGCTTCATCGGGAATGGGCTGTCCCACCTGAGACCCGAAGGCCAGGAAGGTGAACAGCAGGATGTCCGCCAGGCTGAAGCGGTCGCCGCAGACGAACTTGCGATCGCCCATCAGGCCGTCCAGCCACAGGATCCGGTCCCTGGCGATGGCTTTCAGGTCCTTGGCGCCTTCGGCTCCGACAAGCTTCATGCGGCTCTCGAAGATCGCCCGTCCCTCCGAAGCGCGAAAGCCGTTGCCCATCGGCTCACAGATGTTGAGGTCGATCCGCCGGGTCCACATCCGGGTTTCGGCCCGCTCTTCCGGAGTCGTGCCGATCAGGGCCGGCGTCGGATGCTTCTCTTCCAGATACTCGCAGATGACCGTGATCTCGGTGATGCCCTGACCGCTGTCCAGCACCAGCGCCGGCGTCTGTCCCGCCGGGTTCACCGCGGCCGTATAGGGCGCGCCGCGGTTCTCGGCGGCCATCAGATCGACCTCAACCATCGGCAGGCTGATCCCCTTCTCGGCGGCGAACATCCGGACCATGTGGGGGTTGGGCCCCATCGAGTTGTAGAGTTTCACCTGGCGTCTCCCGTTTTTTTGAACGGCGACTTGACCGGCTCGGGGGCGGCTTCGTCAAGGCGGACGCGACGGAAGGTCGGCCAATTGTCGCCGCGCCCTGCCCGGACAGGGGTTTCAGGCGTCAATCAGCAGTGACCGCCCGAACTTTTTTGGCTTAGGCTGACGGCAAAACAAGACCATTGGGAAGAACGCCATGCCTCAATCTGCCAGTCAGGCGGCGTGCGACGTCGTTATCGTCGGCGCCGGTTTTTCAGGGCTTTATCTGCTCCACCGCATGCGCGAGCTGGGCTTGACCGCCCGGGTGTTCGAGGCCGGCGACGGGGTCGGCGGCACCTGGTACTGGAACCGCTATCCGGGCGCCCGGGTCGATATCGAGAGCCAGGAATACTCCTACTCCTTCTCCGAGGAGCTGCAGGACGAATGGCGCTGGACCGAGCGCTACGCCGCCCAGCCGGAACTGCTGAAATACCTCAACCACGTCGCCGACCGCTTTGACCTGCGCCGCGACATCCAGTTCGAGACCCGCGTCACCTCGGCGGTGTTCGATGAGGCCGGCTCCCTGTGGACCGTCAGCACCGATCGCGGCGAGACCGTCTCGGCCCGCTACTGCATCATGGCCACCGGCTGCCTTTCCCTGCCCAACGAGCCCCGCTTCGAGGGGCTGGAAAGCTTTACCGGCCCGACCTACCACACCGGCCGCTGGCCCCATGAAGGCGTCGACTTCACCGGCAAACGGGTCGGGGTCATCGGCACCGGCTCCTCGGCCATCCAGTCGATCCCGCAGATCGCAAACCAGGCCGAACACCTCTACGTCTTCCAGCGCACCCCCAACTTCAGCGTCCCGGCCCACAACGCCCCGATCGACGACGCCGTCATCGCCGACTGGAAGGCCAACCGCGCCGAATACCGCCAGCAGGCCCGTATGTCCGGCGCCGGCATCGTCGCCGTCGGCGCCACCGAGACCCTGGCCTTCGATGTCTCCGACGAGGAACGCCGCCAGGTGTTCGAACAGCGCTGGGGCAAGGGCGGCTTCGCCATCGGCGCCGCCTTCGCCGACCTCGCCATCGACCGCAAGGCCAACGACACCGCCGTCGAGTTCGTCTCCGAAAAGATCCGCGGCATCGTCAAGGATCCGGCGGTGGCCGAGATCCTCGTCCCCAAGGGCTACCCCTTCGGCACCAAGCGCCTCTGTGTCGACACCGGCTATTACGAGACCTTCAACCGCGACAACGTCACCCTGGTCGATGTCTCCAACGCCCCGATCGAGGCCATCACCCCGACCGGCCTGCGCACCGCAAACGGCGACTTCGCCTTCGACGCCCTGGTCTTCGCCATCGGCTTCGACGCCATGACCGGCGCCCTTGGCCGCATCGATATCCGCGGCCGGGACGGCAAGGCCCTGAAGGACAAATGGGCCGACGGTCCCAAGACCTATCTGGGCCTGATGTCGGCGGGCTTCCCCAACCTGTTCATGGTCACCGGCCCGGGCAGCCCGTCTGTGCTGTCCAACATGGTCGTCTCGATCGAGCAGCACGTCGACTGGATCACCGACTGCATCGCCCACCTGGGCGGGCGCCAGGTCGCCGCCATCGAGGCCACGCCCGAGGCCGAGGACGCCTGGGTCGCCCACGTCAACGAGGTCGCCGACACCACCCTCTATCCCCTGGCCGCTTCCTGGTATCTGGGGGCCAACATTCCCGGCAAGCCGCGCGTCTTCATGCCCTACGTCGGCGGCGTCGGCCCCTATCGCGAAAAATGCGATCAGGTCGCCGCCGATGGCTATGAGGGGTTCCGCCTCACCCCCGCCGGCCAGGCAGCCTGAGCTCCGATCACCGTTTCAAAACCGGACCTGACGTCATGCCCCTCTATCGAACCCTTCCCCTGATCGCCGCCCTGGCGATCGGCGCCGCCGGATCGGCCACAGCCCAGGACATGAGCCGCTTTGGTCCAGGGCCGGCCATCACCAACTACGGCCAGATCGCCCCGGTCCCGGGCGCCGATCCCCTGCCCGCCGGGGCCAGCTTCAAGGTGGTGTTCGACGTCTCCAAGGCCGCCGACGCCGGACAGCTCAACAGAAGCATGGAATCGGCGGCCCGCTTCCTCAATCTTCAGGTCGCCGCAGGCGTGCCTGAAGAGAACATCAAGCTGGCCATCGTCGTCCACGGCCCCGCCGCCCGCGATCTGGTCAGGGCCGCCGAAGGGGAAACCAATGCCAACGCCGGCCTGATCGCCGCCCTGATCGCCCATGGCGTCCGCATCTATGTCTGCGGCCAGACCGCCGCCGCCTTCGGCATCGAAAAGGACGACCTGCTGCCTGGCGTCCATATGGCCCTGTCGGCCATGACCGCCCATGCCCTTCTGCAGCAAGAGGGCTACAGCCTCAATCCGTTCTGAGTCGCGACGCTCCGACGTCGACACGCCACCCACACCCCCTCAAGCCAGCCAGGAGCAGGCCCGCCATGAAGTTCGACGATGTCGTCAAGGGACGCCGCAGCATTCGCGGCTTCAAACAGGAGCCGGTGCCCAAGGCCCTGATCAAGGAAGTCATCGAACTGGCGATGCGTGCGCCCTCGTCGCTCAACACCCAGCCGTGGAACTTCTACGTCCTCGCCGGCGAGCCGCTCGACCGCATCCGCGCCGGCAACACCGAGCGCAACCTCGCCGGGGTGCCGTCCTCCCGCGAGTTCCGCAGCCACGGCGAATACGACGGCCCGCACCGCGAGCGTCAGATCGAGATCGCCAAGCAGCTGTTCGGGGCCATGGGCATCGAGCGCCATGACAAGGAAGCCCGCCTCGACTGGGTGCTGCGCGGCTTTCGCCAGTTCGACGCCCCGGTCTCGGTGGTGGTCACCTACGACCGGGCCATCCACGGCGGCGACATCGGCCCCTTCGACTGCGGCGCTGTGGCCAACTGCCTGGTCAACGCCGCCTGGTCGCGCGGCCTGGGCTGCGTCATCAACAGTCAGGGCATCATGCAGTCGCCGGTGGTCCGCGAGCACGCCGCCATTCCTGACGACCAGGTGATCATGATCTGCATCGCCATGGGCTGGCCCGACGACAGCTTCCCGGCCAACGCCGTGGTCTCCAACCGCAAATCCGTCGACGAGGCCGCCGTCTTCGTCGGCTTCGACGACTGAACTCCAGAGACAGGACCAGACCCATGCAGGACGTCAGCGGCAAGACCGCCTTCATCACCGGCGGCGCCAGCGGCATCGGCCTGGCCATGGCCCGGGCCTTCGGCGCGGCCGGCATGTCTGTCATGCTGGCCGACATCGAGGAAATCGCCTTGGCCGAGGCGGTCAAGAGCCTTGAGGAGCGCCAGATCCGCGCCGCCGGCGTGCTCTGCGACGTCGCCCACCGCGCCGCCCTCCAGACCGCCGCCGCAAAGACCATCGAGACCTTCGGCAAGGTTCACGTCGTCTGCAACAACGCCGGCGTCGGGGCCGGCGGTCCGATCGGTGATGTCGCCGCCTCCGACTGGGACTGGGTGATGGAGGTCAATCTGATGGGCGTGGTCTACGGCATGGAGACCTTCCTGCCGCATCTGCGCGCCCATGGCGAAGGCGGCTATGTGGTCAACACCGCCTCCATGGCCGGCATGGTCTCGCCCCCGGGCATGGAGCCCTACTGCGCCAGCAAGTTCGCCGTCGTCGCCCTGTCCGAAGGCTGGGCCGCCCAGTTGGCCCCGGAAAACATCGGCGTCGGCGTTCTCTGCCCGGGTTTTGTGAAAACCAACATCGACCGCTCCGGCCGCAACCGCCCCGACCGTCTCGGCGGCCCGGTGTCTGCGGAATCCCTGACGGCCTCCGAATTCGTGCAGGGCGGCATCGACCCCGACCGCGTCGGCCGCCGCGTCCTCGAGGCCATCCGCAACGACGAGCGCTACATCTTCACCCATCCGGGCATGCGCGCCGCCGTCCAGGACCGCTTTTCCCGCATCATGACCGCCTTCGACCAGGCCGACGCCAGCCCGGCCCTCCAGGGCCTGGAAGAACCGGCCTTCCCGGTCGAGGGGATGGGGCTGGGGGAGTAGGAACTGGCGGCCCGGGAGGGACTCGAACCCCCGACCTTAGCTTTAGGAAAGCTCTGCTCTATCCTGCTGAGCTACCGGGCCGCACCGGGTCCAGATACGCTGGCGAGGGTCTGCGCCGCAAGGGCTGCGAAAGGCCGGTGGCTGGCATCGGTTTCTTAAGACCGTCCGTGCAGGGTGCTGACCATTCTCCCTGCAGTAGCGGCTTCAATGACCCGGCGCATTCTCATCATCGACGATGACCCGATCCTTCGGGAGATCGCGCTGGCGATTCTGACAGCCGCCGGCTTTGAATGCGCCGTCGCCGAGGACGGGGCCGCCGGGCTTCGGCAGGTGGCGGAGTTCCGGCCCGATCTGGTCATGCTGGACATGGTCATGCCGGTGATGGACGGGATCGAAACCCTGGCCGCCATCCGCGCCGACTGGCCGCAGCTTCCCGTCGCGGTGATGTCGGCGGGCACCCGGTCGATGTCATCGGCCGGTCTGCTCAGGATCGCCTCCGGACTGGGCGCCCATCAGGTTCTGCAAAAACCCCTCCGCGCCGCCACCCTGCTGCCGGTTGTCGAGCGTCTGCTCGCCGAGCGCGGGCCGGATGCGCTTCAGGCCTAGCGCAGGGCGGGGGCTCTTCCCTATTCTTGGTTTCCGCTGACCCCTGTCGCCGCCCGGGACTGTTCCAGATGAGACTGTTCGCCCTGCTGCTTTGCGCCCTTGCGCTTGCCGGATGCGGCGAGGCCGCCCGTCTCGACAGTCTGGCGACGCAGGGCAAGACCAGGGTGGTCGAGGTCGTCACCGGCGATATGGTCCGTACCGAAGACGGCCTGACCGTCAAGCTGGCCGGCGTCACCGCGCCGCGGCTCGACGCGCCCTACGGTGAAGCCTCCCGCGAGCTTTTGGCGGATATGGTGCTGGGTCAGCCGGTCGAACTGCTCTCCGCCGGCGCCGCCACCGACCCGTTCGGGCGCCGCGTGGCGCAACTCCGTCTGGCCAAGGGGCGACGCTGGGTGCAGGGCCGGATGCTGAAGGACGGCGCCGTGCGGGTGCGCACCTTCCCGGAAAGCCGGGCCCTGGCCGCCATGATGCTCAATCGCGAGGCCCAGGCCCGCAACAAGGGCCAGGGCCTCTGGGCCCTGCCGCCGTACCGCGTGCTGATCCCCGCCGAGGCGGTGGTTGCTGCGCCGGGATTCGCCCTGGTCGAGGGGCAGGTCAGGCAGGTGAAGACCGGAACCGACGCCCGCAGTCTGGATCTGGGGCGCGGCTTCTTCGTCACCATCCCGGCCCGGGCCATCCAGGATTTCGACAGCGCCGGCCGGTCGCCGGCCAGCCTTGAAGGCAAGCTTGTCAGGGTGCGGGGAACCATCGGCCGCGGCGGGGGCATGCGTCTGGACCATCCGGAAAGCCTTGAGATCCTGAAGGCCCCGTGAGGCGGCTCAGGGGATAAGCCCGGCCTCGACCATGTCGCCATGGGCCTGGGTCAGGGCCTTGCGCAGCTTGTCCATCGCCACCTGCTCGACCTGCCGCACCCGCTCCTTGGAAACGCCAAGCTGGACCCCCAGGACCTCAAGCGTCACGGGCTCGTCGTTCAGTCGCCGGGCCTGGATAATCGCCAGTTCGCGGGGATTGAGCACCTTCAGGGCCTGGGTCAGGGCGCTGTCCCGCGCCTCGCCATCCAGCTTTTCGGTGGTCGCCGCCTCGGGGTCGGGGCGGTCGTCCGGCAGGAAATCCTGATAGGCGTCCTCGGCGCCGGCGGCGACGGGGGCGTTCAGCGAGCGGTCGCCCGCCGCCAGACGGCCCGCCATCGCCTCGACGTCATCTTCCTCGACGCCCAGCTCGATGGCGATCGCCGCCCGGGCCTCGGGCGTCAGCCGGCCTTCCATGTCGCCCAGACGGGCGCGCAGGCGGCGCAGGTTGAAGAACAGGCTCTTGCCGGAAGCGGTGGTCCCGGTCCGCACGATCGACCAGTTGCGCAGCACATAGTCCTGCATCGCCGCCCGCACCCACCAGCCGGCATAGGTGGAGAAGCGGACCTCGCGGGCCGGCTCGAACCGGGCCGCCGCCTGCATCAGTCCGACTGAGCCTTCCTGAATCAGGTCGCCCATCGGCAGGCCATAGGCGCGGAAACGTCCGGCCATGGAGATCACCAGCCGCATATAGGCGCCGGTCAATTCGTGAAGCGCTGCTTCGTCCGCGGCCTCGCGCCAGCGCAGGGCCAGCTGATGCTCGTGTTCGGCCTCGAGCATCGGAGCCCGCATCGCCTTGCGGATGAACCGTCGCTCCGCCGTGTCCGCTGTGATCGCCGCCTGAGCCATGACCCTTCTACGGGGCGATGCGGCCGGCGGTTCACCGGATGCAGGAAAAACCCCGGCGCCAAAGAAAAACGCCCGACCTTGCGGCCGGGCGTCTGTTCTTCAGGATGGGTCGACCGTTTCCGGATCAGCCTTTCAAGCGGCCTTCTGCAGCGACTTGGTCAGCAGGCTGACGGCGGCGTCGCGGTCGATCTGCTCGACGGCGGCCACTTCACGGGCCATCCGGTCGAGCGCATTTTCGTACAGCTGGCGTTCCGAATAGGACTGCTCGGGCTGGTTCTCGGCGCGGTGCAGGTCACGCACCACCTCGGCGATCGACACCAGGTCGCCCGAGTTGATCTTGGCTTCATATTCCTGGGCGCGACGCGACCACATGGTGCGCTTGACCCGGGCGCGGCCCTTGAGGGTGACCAGCGCCTTGCTCATCACGCCCTCGGCAGCCAGCGAGCGCAGGCCGGAGGTGGCGGCCTTCTTGGTCGGCACCCGCAGCGTCATCTTCTCATGCTCGAAGGTGATCACATAGACTTCCAGCGCCATGCCGGCGACTTCCTGGGTTTCGACCGCCTGGATCGTCCCAACGCCATGGGCGGGATAAACAACGTGGTCGCCCACCGAAAATTCCAGATCAGCCATGCTTGTTCTCGTCCTTCATTCTGCACCCCCGCCATCCGACGGAGCGCCAATCCCGACCCAGCCTCCTGAAACGACGCGAAAAGCCCCATACGCTCGGAATGGCGCGGGCTGATCGTTCGTGCTCAAAAGTCTTCTAGGACACCCTTCGCCTTCGTCCGGGCGCGCCGTTCGGGAGCGGCTGTTCTTGAACCGAGGCGCAACGGAAAATACCGTCGCGTCGAGGGTGTAATAACACAAAATTCAGCGGATTGAAAGGTTTGCGACAGGGGCGTGTCAATGTCGCGTCAGGGCGTTGACCCGGCTAGTTGCCCTTGCCGGGCTTCTCGCTGAAGTATTTCTCGAACTTGCCCTCTTCGCGTTCGAAGGCTTCGGCGTCGGCCGGCGGTTCGCCCTTCAGGGTGATGTTCGGCCAGACCTTGGCATAATCGGTATTGATCTTCAGCCACTTGCTGTCGGCGGTGTCCTCGGTGTCCGGCTTGATGGCGTCGACCGGGCATTCGGGCTCGCAGACGCCGCAGTCGATGCATTCGTCCGGATTGATGACGAGGAAGTTCTCGCCTTCGTAGAAGCAGTCCACCGGACAGACTTCGACGCAGTCCATGAACTTACATTTGATGCAGGGATCAGTGACGATGTAGGTCATCAGGCGCTCTGAAGGCGGCGCCGCGGGATGCGGTCGCGGCGGATGGTGCGGTGGGCTGGCGTATTTCGGTTGGCGTCGCCCTGTTGTCAATGCGGCGAGGCGACTCGGCCAATCAGTTATTCTCCAAGGACGAATAGAGGGTGCGCGCCTCGGCGGGCGGCCCGCGCCGCTCCCCGGCCTGTTCATAGCGTATGGCGATCAGCCGGCCGCCGATGGCAAAGACCAGCTGATCGCCCGGATGCAGGGCGCGGGAGGCCTTGTCCAGCCGCGTCTCGACGCCGATCCGGGTCAGCCGCACGCGGCCGCCCTCGAGGAATTTCGCCGCCATCGAGCGGGTCTTGAAGAACCGCGCCCGCCACAGCCAGACATCCGCCCGGCAGCTTCCCGCCGTCTCGCTCACGGTTTGGCGGCCCGCCGGCGTCGGTGGGGCTTGCGCGGCGGCCGGGCCTGGGGCCTCAGCTGCGCCAGCGCGGCAAAGGGCGAGCCTTCGATCACCGGGGTCACGGCGGCGGGCTTTGGCGGTTTTGGCGGATTGCGCCGCCGCCACTGCAGCTGCTGGCTGCGGCTGGCCGGGGCGAAGTTCAGGCCCTTCAGCACATCGGCGCCCTCACGCTCGCTCCAGCCAAGGGTTTCAAACAGCGTCTCGCCAAGGGTCACCGTCGGCCCCTGCCAGGTCGAGGCCCGCAGCAGCCCGTCCAGCGCCTCCAGCTGCGTCACCGGAACCGCCAGTCCGCCGACCGCCATCAACCCGCGCGCCGACAGCGCCCTGATGTCCACAGCCCCCGGCGCCAGCCGGCTCAGTTTCCCCGGCGCCGGGCCCCCGGCCTGCGGGTTCAGCGCCGAGGCGAAGGCGATGGCCTCCGGCGTCAGCAGTCCCGGCAGATGCAGACAGAAGGCGCCGATCCTGACGCCCAGACTCCGCAGGGCCCGGCGCTCGGCCTGGCTGAGAACCTTCATCTCGGCCTCGACCTGCCGGCGCGGCAGCACCCCGCCGTTTTCCAGCAGCCGGTGCGCCAGGCCCCGGGCCAGGCCCCGCAGACCGCCCTTGGCCATCGCTGTCTCCAGCGCGGCCAGCGGCGCCAGCCGTCGCTCCCGCTCGGCCGCCAGCCAGGCTTCCAGTCGTCGCTGGGCCCGCTCCCGGGCCGGCGCCGGTCCAAGCTCGCCCAGCAGCCGCACACGGCCGTCCTGGCCGAGAAATCCCGCCGCCCCGCCGCGCCAAAGCACCGCGCCATCCGGCGTCAGACTGAAGGCTTCGTCGGCTTCCGCCGCCAGCGCCCCCAGCCGCCGGGTCACTTCGGGCGCCACCGCCTTCTGGGCCGCGCCGCGCAGGGCCTTTTCCTCCAGCGAAGTCGCCGCCCGGGGCTGGTCGAACACCACCCCGTTCAGCTTGCCCACATAGTGGCCCTCGACCGTCACGGTGCCGTCGTCAGCGACGCCGGCCAGCATCGTTTCCCGGTCGCCCAGCTGCCGCATCAGCACGCTGGTCCGCCGGTCGACGAACCGCGCCATCAGCTTCACATGCAGGGTGTCGCTGAGTCGGTCCTCCAGCCCCCGCATCGTCCCCTGCCAGTGCACCGGGTCATGCAGCCAGTTGGGCCGGTTGGCGACGTAGGAGAGGGTGCGCACCGCCGCCAGCCGTCCGGCCAGGGCGTCGATCTCGCCGTCGGTGCGGTCCAGGGCGCCGAACTGCTCGGCCATCCAGTCCTGCGGCACGCGCCGCCGTCCGGTGGTCAGATCGTTGAACAGCCGCCGCAGCAGGTTCAGGTGATCATCGCTGGCGATCTTGCGGAAATCGGGGGTCTGGCAGACCTCCCACAGACGCTCCAGCACCTTGCCGTCCCGGCAGCGGGCGGCGATGTCGCCGTCTTCCGCCAGCCGCTTCAGCGTCTTCTCGTCCAGGGCTTCCGCCGACAGCTTCAGACCCTCCTGCACCGGAGGCTGGTCGAGCGAGCGGATCAGATGCGGCAGGCTGGTGAAATCCAGCCGGCTGTTGCGCCACTCCGCCGTGGGAATGGCCTCGAACTGATGGGCCTCGACGGCCTCCACCAGATCCTCGTCCATCTCGTCGGCCTCGCCGGTGACGCCGAAGGTGCCGTCCCGGCGATAGCGTCCGGCCCGGCCCGCGATCTGGCCGATCTCCGAAGAGTGCAGCCAGCGGGTCCGCCGTCCGTCGAACTTGCGCAGGCCCGCGAAGGCCACATGGTCGACGTCCATGTTCAGACCCATGCCGATGGCGTCCGTGGCGACCAGGAAATCGACCTCGCCCGACTGATACAGCGCCACCTGGGCGTTGCGGGTGCGGGGGCTCAGGCTGCCCATCACCACCGCCGCTCCGCCGCGCTGACGGCGGATCAGCTCGGCGATGGCGTAGACCTTGTCGGCGCTGAAGGCGACCACGGCGCTGCGCCGGGGCAGGCGGGTCAGCTTCTTGGGGCCGGTGTAGGAGAGGTTGGAGAACCGCTCGCGGGTGATGATCTCGACATCGGGCAACAGCCTGCGGATCAGCGGCGCCATGGTCCCGGCGCCCAGCAGCATGGTCTCGGACTTGCCCCGCGCATGGAGCAATCGCTGGGTGAAGACATGGCCCCGCTCGGGGTCGGCGCAGAGCTGGATCTCGTCCACCGCCAGGAACTCGACTTCCCGACCCAGCGGCATCGCTTCGACGGTGCAGATGAAATAGTTGGCGCGCGGCGGGACGATCTTTTCCTCGCCGGTGATCAGGGCCACCTCGCGCGGGCCCTTGAGCGCCACCACCCGATCATAGATTTCCCGGGCCAGCAGCCGCAGCGGCAGGCCGATCATGCCGCTCGCATGGCCGCACATCCGCTCGACGGCCAGATGCGTCTTGCCGGTATTGGTGGGCCCCAGAACGGCGGTAAGCCGGGCCGGCGCCTGTCCGGTCGAGCGATCACTCATGACGCCAAGGTGGGGCGCGAAGGCGAGTCGGGCAAGGTGTCGGGGGCGGGTTCTTGATGTGGGGTGACAAGGAGGGGAGTGGTGCGCGCGGGCAAGCGCCGCCTACCCTCAATCGTCATCCTGAGTAGCCGCGTCAGCGGCGTGTCGTGCCTGCCCTTGGGCCGGCCGGGAGGCCGGTCCCGAGGGGACGCAAACCCGATCCCGCGCTCACCACCGCCGTTGCGTGCTTCGACACGCGCCCCCTACCGCCCGTCAAACACCACCTTGCCGGCCACCACCGTCAGCACCGGCCTGGCCTTCATGATCTCGCTCTCCGGCGCGCTGAGGATATCCCGCGAAAACACCGTGATATTGGCCGGGCTGCCGACCGTCAGTCGGCCCCAGCCGTCCGGCCGGTGATCGGCCCTGGCGGCGTTCAGGGTGAACAGGTCCAGCGCCTGCACCCGGCTCAGCGCCTCTTCCGGATGCCAGTCCGGTCCGGCGCCGCCCTTCAGGTCCTTGCGGGCGACGGCGGCGTAATACTCGATCCTCGGATCGCCGACCTCGACCGGCGCGTCGGAGCCACCCACGGTCAGTGCCCCGCTGTCGGTCAGGCTGCGCCAGGCATAGGCCCCCCGCAGCCGCTCGGGTCCTAGGCGGGCCGGGGCGAAATAGAAGTCGCCGATGGCGTGGGAAGGCTGCATCGAGGCCACCAAGCCCAGCTTTGCAAAGCGCGGGATGTCGGCCGGGTTGACGATCTGCGAATGTTCGATCCGCCAGTGAACCTTTGCGGCGCCGTCCGGATCGGTCTTCAGCACCTCTTCGAACCAGTCCAGCACCTGCCGGTTGCCCCGGTCGCCGATGGCGTGGAAGGCGACATCGGCCCGCACCTTCAGCGCCTGCTTCAGGATGGCCACCGTCTCGTCATGTTGCGCCATCTGCAGCCCGGAGCCCGACGGCTGGTCGCTGTAGGGCGCCAGCAGCAACGCCCCGCGCGAGCCCAGCGCCCCGTCCATATAGAGCTTCACGCCCCGCACCCGGACCATGCCCGTGGGGTCGCTGTAGGGGCCGCGCCTCAGCACCTCGCCGGCGTCCTCCGGAGTCATGAACACATCCACGGTGATCGGCAGTCGCCCTTCGGCGGCCAGGGCGAACAGCACCTTCACGTCCGCCGCCGAGGTGCTCATGTTGTCGACGCCGGTCCAGCCCAGGCTGGCGTAATGGGTCACGGCCCGCGCCAGCGCCTCGCGCCGCACAGCCTCGTCCATGTCCGGCAGCTTGCTGTAGATGAGGTTGCCGGCGGCATCGATCAGCATGCCGGTGGCCTCGCCGTCGGCGTCCCGCTCGATCCGCCCGCCCGCGGGGTCCGGCGTATCCTTGGTGATTCCGGCCAGGGCCAGGGCGGCGCTGTTCAGCACCACCGCATGACCGTCGGCCCGTGTCAGGACCACCGGGCGGGTGCTGACCACGGCGTCCAGATCCTTCCGGTTGGGGAATCGCTTCTCCGGCCAGTGGGTTTCGATCCATCCGCGCCCCATGATCGGGTCGCTTCCGGGGTGAGCCTTGTCCCAGGCCGCCAGCATCTCTCCAAGCGCGCGAACTGACCCGGCCTGGTCGAGGTTGAGCGTCATCTCCCTCATGCCGACGCCGGTCAGGTGCACATGGCTGTCGACAAAGCCCGGATAGGCGACCGCGCCCTTCAGGTCGATCTGCGGCAGTCCCCGCCCGGCCTTGATCGCCGCCTCACGATTTCCGGTGAACACCACCTTGCCGTCCCGCACGACGATCGCCTCGGCCGGCGACAGCTCGGTCGCCCCCGAGATCGTGGCGGTCCGCGCCTGACCAAAGATCGGCCCCCCGAACATCACAAAGTCGTCGCCGTCAGACGGCCGGGCCTGGGCCGCGCATCCGGCGATCAGCAGGGCGCCGGCGACCGCCAGCGTATTGATGAGCTTGTGCAAGGGGAGGTCTCCACCGGCCGGTTAACGCCTGGAGCCAGACCCGGCGAACAGGCGCGAAACGAATCATGACCGAATCAGCGACGTCCGCCAATTCGGCCTTTGTTCACCACAAGCTATTGTATCTTAACGGCGATTAACCACAAGTCCGGAAGGGAGCCGAGGCCCTACTTCGCCTTCTTCGCCGGCTTGGGCGGGCAGGTCGGACCGATCCAGGTCGCATCGATCGACCCGGTGGGGCTGATCGGCACGCCGATGATGCTGGTCTTGATCCGGGCGTTCAGGGTGAAATGCTTGGGGCTGTAGGTGCCGGATGCGGTCACATCAGCGGTGCGGCCGCGCTTGTCGACGCAGGTGCCTTTGAACTCGGCCTTGCCGTTGGCGACGTTGCGGACCGGATAGGTGCATTTGTAGTGGCGGTTGCTCGGCCCGCTGAAGAACTTCTCGATGTCCTTGGGCTCGACGCACTTCTTCTCCACGCTCTTGCTGGAGACGCCGAACGACACCTTGCTCTTGTATTCCCAGTAGCCGGGCAGAATCGTGTTGTTCGCCTGGCTGGCGGCCACGGCGGGAACGGTCAGCAGGGCGATTGCAGCGACAGTGGCGGCCGGGCGGATCATCTCTCTCATTGAACTCCAATAAGGTCCTGTGTTGAGGCCTCTATATAGTGCCCCTGGATGAATGGCGGCTGAAGCGGGTTCGCCAGCCAGGGTTTACAGCGCTTCTCAGGCTTGACGCCGCGAGGCGCCTTCCCCTATAGACGCCCCTCTCGTGCGGGGGCCATCCCACGCGCGCCCCATATTCTATTGCGAAGGTCGCTAATATGTCGCGCCGCTGCGAACTCACTGGTGTCGGTCCCATGGTCGGCAACAACGTGAGCCACTCGAATGCCAAGACCAAGCGTCGGTTCCTGCCGGCCCTGGTTCCCGCCACCCTGGCGTCTGAAGCCCTGGGTCAGAGCTTCCGCCTCCGGATCACCAACAGCGCCCTGCGCACCCTGGACTTCCGTGGCGGTCTGGACGTGTTCCTGGCCAAGGCCAAGGACGAGCAGCTCTCGCCCCGCGCCCTGAAGATCAAGCGTCAACTGAAGGCCAAGCTGGCCGAGACCGCCGCCGCCGCCTAAGGCGACCTGCTGGTCTGACGCAGATGACGGCCCGCGAGGCGACTCGCGGGCCGTTCTGCGTTGTTCCCTCCGGCCTTCCGCGTCTCAGGCCAGCAGATCGGGGCTGGCGGCCTTCACATCTGTGCAGCCGGTCAGGGCCATGGCGGTCATCATCTCCTGCCGGATCACCGACAGGACGTGCGCCACCCCCGCTTCGCCTCGTGCGCCGAGCGCCCAGGCCCAGGCCCGTCCAATCATCACCCCCTTGGCGCCCAGCGCCAGCGCCTTGACCACGTCGAGGCCGGAGCGAATCCCGCCGTCGACCATCAGGGTCAGGTCATCGCCCACCGCATCGGCGATCGGCGGCAGGGCGCGGGCCCCGCTGAGCACGCCATCCAGTTGACGGCCGCCATGGTTGGAGACGACCAGCCCGTCGACCCCGTGCCTCGCCGCCTCGCGGGCGTCTTCCGGGTCCAGCACGCCCTTGAGCACGATGGGCCCCTTCCAGTGGGACCGGACCCATTCCAGATCTTTCCAGGTCAGGGTCGGATCAAAATTGCGCGTCACCCAGGGCCAGAACTCCATGATCCCCTTGGCCTCGGGAATCGCCGCGGCGATGTTGCCGAAGCTGTGGGGTCGGCCACGCAGGTAGAGGTCTGCCAGCCAGTCCGGATGGCTCAGGCCATCCAGCGCCCGCTTGAGGGAGGTTGCCCCGCCGCCGCCGCCGAACAGGCCGGTGCGATAGTCGCGATACCGGGCGCCGGGCAGAGGCAGGTCGACGGTGAACACCAGAACCGGAGCGCCCAGTCCGGCCGCCCTGGCCAGAAGCTCGGCCATATAGCCCCGGTCGCGGATCATATAGAGCTGGAACCAGGGCGGGGCGCCGCCGTCCCGGGCGACCTCCTCGAGGCCGCAGACCGACACCGTCGACAGGCACATCGGCACCCCCGCCGCCTTCGCCGCCCGCATCGCCTGCACCTCGCCCCGGCTGGCGTACATCCCGGCCATGCCGATCGGGGCCAGCACCACCGGCATGGCCATGTCCTGCCCGAAGAGTGAGGTCTGCAGCGAGATGGAGGAAACGTCCTTCAGCACCCGCTGACGCAGGGCGATAGCCTCGAAGTCGGCGACGTTGCGGCCAAGCGTGACCTCGCCGTAGGAGCCGCCGTCGATATAGTCGAACATCACCCGGGGCAGTCGCCGCCGCGCCAGATCGCGGTAATCGTCGACGCTGGCCGGGGTCATTTCAGGGCGGGCCAGTCAAAGGCCATCAGCAGGGTCCGCTGGGTCGGGTTGGCGTTGTCATCGACCAGCAGCAGCAGCCGGCTGCGCCCTGAAGGCGAGGTGACGATCGCCACCCCCTCGATATTGTCGCGGGTCAGCGAACCGGTCAGGCTCATCCGCGCCATCGGCTGCGGATTGCGGGTCCGCAGGGTCGCGGGGCTGTAGATCGAGACCAGAATCCGCGCGCCGCGCTGGGGATCAAACGCCCGGTGCACGGCCACCAGCGAGCCGTCGTCATAGGCGGCCAGGGCGGTCAGGCCGAAGTCCAGATCAGGGCCGTTGAGAATGCTGAAATTCTGGCAGGCGGTCGACAGCCGGCACAGCCAGACCTCGCCCTCTTCCGACCCGGCCAGATAGGCGTCCGGCCCGGCGGCGGGATAGGCGGTCAGGCCCTCCATCCCCTCATTCTCGGAAAACAGGTTGCCCGGCATCGGCGCCACGCGCGGCGGCGCGCCGTCAGCGGGATAGAGCCAGATGCGGTGGTCGCGCTCGAAGCTGACCAGTTGGTCGCCATTGGCCATGATGGCCAGACCCTCGGCATCGCCCTCGGTCTTGGTCCGGATCGGCTCCCCCGCCAGATCGGTCAACGGCCAGACCTTGCCGTCCGTCACCCCGACAAGGCGATGATCGGCGTCAAACTGCAGCCGTCCCTCGAACCGGTCGCCAAGGTCGCTGATCGCCAGCATCCGCCCATCCGGCGTGACCCGGATATCCGACAGCCCATGAACCCTGTTGGTCGCCGGATCGCTGATGGCGATCCCGCCGGCGTAGGAAAAGCCGTCCACGCTGGTCCGTGACGGATCGGATGCGTCCAGCGCCACCGGCGTCGAGACCAGCGCCACCGCAGGTCCGCCGGTCTGCGGCTCGGGAACCATTGTGACCGGGGCCGTCATGCACCCCGTCAGAACGGCGAGGGCGGCGATCAGGCCAGCCGCGCCGGCTCCGGAGCGAAGGCGCCTCAACATCATCCGGCGCCGAGCGATTCGGCGATCGCCTGCAGACTGGTCGCCTTGGGCGGCGGCGGCTGCATCACCGGCAGGGCGCTCAGCAGGCCCCGGCTTCTGGCCACCTTCTTGGGCTCTTCCTCGAACAGCTCGGCCAACTGCTCGACCAGCACGCCCGCCAGTTGCTCGACGTCCACGATGGTCACCGCCCGCCGGTAATAGCGGGTCACGTCGTGGCCGATGCCGATGGCCAGCAGTTCGACCGGGCTCTTGGTCTCGATGTCGGTGATCACCTGGCGCAGATGGCGTTCCAGATAATGGCCGCTGTTCACCGACAGGGTCGAATCATCGACCGGCGCCCCGTCGCTGATGACCATCAGGATGCGCCGCTGTTCCGGACGCCCCATCATCCGCTGGTGGGCCCACATCAGGGCCTCGCCATCGATGTTTTCCTTCAGCAGCCCCTCGCGCATCATCAGCCCGAGGTTCTTCCGCGCCCGACGCCAGGGGCTGTCGGCCGACTTGTAGATGATGTGGCGCAGGTCGTTCAGACGGCCGGGGGAGGGGGGCTTGCCCGCCTTGATCCAGTCATCGCGACTGATGCCGCCCTTCCAGGCCCTCGTCGTGAAGCCGAGAATCTCGACCTTCACCGCACAGCGCTCCAGCGTCCGCGCCAGGATGTCGGCGCAGACGGCGGCGACCATGATCGGCCGCCCGCGCATCGAGCCGCTGTTGTCGATCAGCAGGGTGACGACGGTGTCGCGGAAGTCGGTGTCGCTCTCCTGCTTGAAGCTCAGCGGCGCGGTCGGGTCGATGATGATCCGGGGCAGGCGGGCGACGTCCAGCATCCCCTCTTCCAGATCGAACTGCCAGCTGCGGTTCTGCTGCGCCAGCAGCCGCCGTTGCAGCTTGTTGGCCAGCCGCGACACCACGCTCGACAGACTGGCCAGCTGCTGGTCCAGATAGGCCCGCAACCGGGTCAGCTCCTCGGCGTCGCACAGGTCCTCGGCCGGTTCGATCTCGTCATGGGCCGAGGTGAAGATCTTGTAGGCGGGCTCGGGCCGGCCGCTGTCCTTCGGGTCAGGACGGGCCGGCTTGGCGCCGTCGCCCATCTCCGGGGCCTCGTCGCTCAGCTCGGCGTTGTCGTCGTCCTCGGTCTCGACCGCCTGTTCCTCGCCGTCCTGCGACTGGTCCTCGGAGGTCTCGGTCTCCTGCATCGAGCTGCCTTCCGGCGACTCGCCCTCGCCGTCGCCGCTCTCGTCGTCAGACTGCTGCTGCTGCTCCTCGCCCTGGTCGTCGTCCTCGCCGTCGGTGGGGTCAGCCCCCTCGTCGGCCATGTCCAGGTCCCGGAGGATGGCCTTGGTGACCCTGGCGAAAGCGGTCTGGTCGCCGATGGCGTCCGACAGCCTGTCCAGATCGGCGCCGGCCTTGGCCTCGATTTCGTCGCGGAACATGTCGACCAGCGGCCGCACGGCCTCCGGCGGCGCCTGCCCGGTCAGCCGCTCGCGGACCATCATCCCGACAATGTCAGCCAGCGGCGCATTGGCCCGGTCCTGGATGCGCGCCAGTCCCTTGCGCTCAAGGGTCTGTTCCATCACCGCATTGAGGTTCTGGCGAACCCCGCCCATGGCGTTGGTGCCGATGGCCTCGATCCGGGCCTGTTCGACCGCCTCGAAGACCTGCTGGCCTTGCGGCGAGATCGGCCGGCCCCTGGCGTGGGCGGCGGCGTCATGGTGGGCCAGCCTCAGGGCCATCTGGTCGGCCATGCCGCGGATACGCGCGGCTTCGGGCAGGCTCAGGTCCCGCGGCGGATGCGGCAGCACCGCCCGGTTGCCGGACAGCTGCGGGCCATCGCCGGAGAAGACGATCTCCAGATCAGGCATCTCGGCAAGCGAGCGGGCGGCGTGCGCCAGGGCGCGCTTGAAGGGTTCGGTGGGGCTTTCGGGCTTGCCGGTCATCGCGACCGGTTAAATCACCGGTCGGCGCCGACGAAAAGGCCAAGCATTCGATTTACCCTGTTTGCTGGCGGAGGCTTAACCGGACGCGGGTCACTATGGCGTCATGCAAGTCCTCAGCACAGCCGCCTCCGGCCTGATGGCCGCCACCCAACGCCTCGACGCCAGCGCCCAGCGCACGGCCCGGTGGGGCGCCGACAGCGATGTCGATCTCGGCAGGGAGGCGGTCGAACAGATCACCGCCAGAACCGACTTCAAGGCCAACCTCGCTGTCATCCGCGCCGCCGACGCCATGATGGGCGACCTGCTGGATATCCTGGCTTAGTCGAGCTTGCTGCGGGTCACTCGTGGCCCTTGTGGCTCCACGCCTCGCCCTGAGCCTTCACCACCGCCACCAGATCCCCCATCGAATGGTTCATGTCGATCAGGTGCAGGCCCCAGTTGGGATCAGCCTTGCCCATGATCATAACATCCCCGACGATCTCATCGGTGCGCGGGTCTGACGGATCGGCGTTGGTGGTCACCTTCAGATAGCTGTAGTCGCCATCGCGAACGCATTGCGTGGTCAACAGGCCCGGCGTGGTGACAAAGGGCGTGGTCACTTCCTTGCCGGCGACCCACGGTTTGGGCTCCGCCGCCGACTGGGCCGCCCCGCCGCTCCACAGATACGGGGTCGGGGTTCCCTTGCCCCCGCCCAGCGCCGCCGGGTTGACGCAGGCCGCATGCATCCCCGCCTCGGCCACCTTGCCAAAGCGGCTGGTCTGCGGCGGCGGCAGGGTGTCGCGGAAGCTGACATAGGAGACCAGGCAACCAGTCTGCCCGACCTTTGAACAGCTGGGGATCGAGCCAAACATGCCCGCCTCGTCCACCGGCACATTGGTCCCGATCGGCATCACCCCGACAATCAGCTTCTGCACCGGCTTGCCGTCGATCTCGCGCCTGACCAGCTCCTGGATCACGCCCGAGCCCTGGGAATGGCCGATCAGCACCACCCCGCGCCCGTGGTTCTCGTTCTTCAGGTACCAGTCCCACGCCGCCTTGACGTCGCCATAGGCCAGGTCGCGATCAGCGCCCGGATTCTGGCCGACCATGTACTGCCGCAGGGCGGTCAGGGTCACCTGACGATACATTGGGGCGAAGGTCCGGCAGACGCTGGCGAAGCGGGCGAACTGCACCGCAATCACCGACTCTTCCTCGCGATTGGCGGTCATGTCGCTGTTGGGCGTCTTGTCGTTCGACACCGTCGGATAGACGTAGAAGCAGTCGATGCCCGGATCGGCCGCCTTGACGAACGGCTGCACGGTCAGCGTCCCGTCGGCGGCGACGACGGTCGCCGTCTGGTCCGCCGCGCAGGCGTCGCCCTCGCGTCCCGGGAGGCACAGCCAGGTCTCGGGCTTGCTGTAGTCGTTGGCCGCCGGGGGTGTGGGAGCCGTCTGGGCCAGGGCCGCGCCGGAGAGGCCAAGCAGGGCCGCGCCCATCAGCGCCGTGATCTGGATCTTCATGCCGTTTCCGCCGTCGTGTTTTCTTGTTGGCGCAAGCATGACCGAAAGGGCAGGGCGACGTCCACCCCCGGCCGGGCAATCCTCAATCCGTCATGCTGAGCTGCGGCGCAGCCGCGTGTCGAAGCACGCAAACCCGAAGTCCGGCCAGCCCTCAGAACGCCGAGCCGGTCTTCTCCAGCCACAGCAGCCCGCCGAAGGTCGCCCCGCCCAGCAGCACCCCGATCAGCAGCCGCCAGACCGGCGCCATCATCGGCGTCTCGGCCCCTTCAGCGACCACGCCCTGCCCGGTGATCATCGGCCCGACCAGGTTCTGTTTGCGCGCCGCATACCAGCCGATGGCCAGCAGATGCAGCACGATCAGCCCCAGCAGGATGGTGAAGACGATCTCATGCGCCCCCGCCGCCGCCCGGCCGGTGTCAAAGCTGACGTATTTGGCCAGCGGACCGGACTCGAACCCGTCCTCATCGACCGAGAACAGCCCGAGGCCCACCTGTGCGATCAACGCCAGCAGCATCGCCGCCACGCTCCATCCGCCCAGCGGATTGTGCCCCGGCGCGCCCGCCGCCCCGCCCTTCAGATAGGCGATGACGCCGCGCGGGCCCTTGAGAAAGCTCGTAAACCGCGCCGTCGAACTGCCGGCCACGCCCCACCACAGGCGGAACACCAGCAGGCCGGCGATGCCGATGCCGCTGACCCGGTGCCAGTCCAGATGGTCCTCATGCGACCACCAGGAAAACGCCACCAGCGCCGCCAGCAGCCAGTGAAACAGCCGCGTCGGCAGGTCCCAGATCAGGGTCTTCACGCCGCCGGCCTCAGTCTTCCTTGAACTTGTCGTGGCAGCTCTTGCAGGTCCCCCGCAGGGCCATGAATTCGGCCTTCACCTTGTCGGCGTCGCCGGCCTGGGCGGCGGCGTTCAGCTTGGCGGCCTGGGCGGCGAAGGCGCCGGCCTTGGCGTTGAAGTCGGCCTTGTCGGCCCAGATCGCCGCCTTGGCGTCGGTCTTCACGCCGGCCTCCGGGCCGGTGCCGGCCGGGAACCAGCCGGGCACTTTGGGAGCCAGCGTGTTCAGCTGCGCCGCCAACGCCTTCAGCTTCGCCGGATCCTTGTCGCCGCTCAGGGTGTCATAGAGCCCCTTGGTCGCGCCGCCGACGGCCTTCATCCCGTCCTGACGGGCCTTGATCTGCGAGGCGGCGTCGAGGGCGAAGGCGGAGCCGGCGGTCAGGGCGATGGCGAGACCGGCGAGGGCGAGACGTTTCATGCGGAGGCTCCGAAAATGGCGTTCCCCCATTAAGCCGGGAGGCTGTCGTGACGGCAAGGCGCAATCCCGCTCCGATGCCTCGCTCAAACCCGCTTGACGCCGATGTCACCTCAGGGTTACATGTCACCTACAGGTTACAGAGCGAGCCCACCCGATGACCGACGACATGCCCTCCGGCGAGCGGATCGAACGCCTCCAGAAACGGCGCACCCGTCTGGCCTTCGTCCAGGCGATCTTCTTCCTCGTCTGGCAGTCGACCTATTTCGCCCTCCAGCCGGAAGACTTCGAGCCGGACAGGGCAGTGAATCGGGTCAAGATCGCCGCCTACATGGTCTGGGTCGTCATGCTTCTTGCTTTTCTCGCCACCGGAGGCGGCTTCGCCCTGTCCCGGCGGACCCGCGACATCCTCAACGACGAAAGCACCATCGCCCATCGGCGTCAGGCCCTGACCCTGGGCTTCTGGGTGGCCATGGCGACCTGCCTGTGTCTCTACGGGATCAACCTGTTCTTCCCCCTGACCAGCGGCCAGACCCTGCACACCATTCTCAGCCTGTCGATCGGGACCGGCCTGCTGAGCTTCGCCCGTCTGGAGCGGCGCGCCCAACAGGATGGCTGAAGGTCTCGAAAATCGCCTGCGTGACGCGCGCACGGCCCGGGGATGGACCCAGGCCGAACTGGCCGAAAAGGTCGGCGTCACCCGCAAGACGGTGAACACCGTCGAGAACGGCGTCTTCGTCCCCTCCACGGTGCTGGCCCTGAAACTCGCCCGGGCGCTGGACACCACGGTCGAGGCCCTGTTTCAGCTGACCTGACGACGGGCTTGACCCGGCCCCAGGGGTCGCTCCCATGACGGGGCCGGTCAGCAATCCAGCAGGTGAGTCGCCCGCATGTCAGATCGTTTCTTCAGCCCGTCCGAGGCCGCCTTGCGCCTCGGGGTCTCCGCCAAGGCGCTGCGGCTCTATGAGCAGCGCGGCCTGCTCACCCCCGGCCGCACGGACATCGGCTGGCGCGTCTATGGCCCTGATCAGATGGAGCGGGCCGCCGCCATCGCCGCCCTGCGCGCTCTGGGTTTCAGCCTGACGCAGGTCGGGCGGGTGATGAACGGCGAGGCCGAGGGTCTGGAGCCGGCCCTCGCCGCCCATCAGGCGCAGCTGGAGTCGCGGCTTGGCGTCCTGGCCGGGACCATCCGGCAGATCGGTCGACTGCGCGAGGACCTGGCCCAGGGCCGCACCCCGTCGTTGCAGGATCTGGCCAGGCTGTCGGCCCCGGTCGGCGAGGTCAGCCTTGCCCTCGACCTGCCCTGGCCATGGGGCGGCGAACGCTTCGAACTGCGCGACCTCGCCCCGGTGACCTACATCATCGGACCATTGGGCAGCGGCAAGACCCGGCTGGCCCGGGCCATCGCCGACAGTCTGCCCGGCGCGGTTTTCAGCGGCCTCGACCGCCGGTCGGACTCTGAGCTTTCAGACGGGATCGCGCAGACCATGGACTGGCTGGAGGAGGAGGGGGCCACGCTGTCGCCGGCCCTGACCGCCATTGTCCAGGCCCTTGCCTCTGACGCCGCCGCCCTGGTCTTCGACCTCATCGAACAGGGTCTTGATGAGGCGACCCAGCAGGCCCTGGCCGCCTGGCTTCGTCGCACCGCCAGCCCGCTCAGGCCGCTGTTTGTCATGACCCGATCGACCGCCATCCTCGATCTGGCGGCGGTCGGTCCGGATGAGGCCATCCTGCTCTGCCCGGCCAACCACAGCCCGCCCACTCTGGTGGCGGCCCGTCCCGGCGCGCCCGGCTACGAGGCGGTCGCCACCTGCCTGGCCTCGCCACAGGTCCGGGCCCGCACCGAGGGCATGGTCGCCTTCAGGCCGGCGGCCGCAGCGACCGCTCCATGAACACCAGTTCGGGCATCAGCCGTTCAGGATAGGCGTGATAGGGCGCGATCTCGGCAAAGCCCATCGACCGGTACATGGCGATGGCCTCGACCAGGCGTCTGGCGGTGTCCAGCTGCATCGTCTCGAACCTGGCCTCCCGGGCCGACGCCATCAGCGCCTCCGACAGCCGTCGCCCCAGCCCCAGGCCCCGCGCCACATCGGTGACGTACAATCGCTTGAGCTCGCACACCGTCTCCGAGGTCCGCCGCCACGCCCCGCTGGCCACCACCTCGCCATGGTGCACGGCAATCAGGGTCAGCCCGTTGGGCGGGCCGTATTTGTCCGCCAGAACCTCGAGCTCGGCGTCCAGCGACTGGTGTCCGAAGGCCTCTTCGACGAACCAGCCCATGTCCGCATACCGCGCCCGGCACCAGTTCACATACTGGCGGCAGACCTGTCCGAAGGCGTCATAGTCAGCGGCCGTCACGGCCGCGCGGATGATCGGCGCGCTTCCCGCCTGCACTGCGGCTACTCCGCCGCGACCAGGGCTTCGGCCTGCAGCAGGTCGACGCTGACCAGCTGGGAAATCCCGCGCTCGGGCATGGTCACCCCGAACAGACGGTCCATCCGGCTCATGGTCACCGCATTGTGGGTGATGGCGATAAACCGGGTCTGGGTGCGCTGGCGCATCTCGTTGAGCATGTTGCAGTAGCGCTCGACATTGGCGTCATCCAGCGGCGCGTCGACCTCGTCGAGCACACAGATGGGCGCCGGATTGGCCAGGAACACCCCGAAGATCAGGGCGCTGGCGGTCAGGGCCTGCTCGCCGCCGCTCATCAGGCTCATGGTCGACAGCCGCTTGCCGGGCGGGCAGGCGTAGATTTCCAGGCCGGCTTCCAGCGGATCGTCGCTCTCGATCAGGCGAAGCTCGGCCTCGCCGCCGCCGAACAGCGCCTGGAACAGGGTCTGGAAGTGGCCATTGATCACCTCGAACGCGGCCAGCAGACGAGTCCGGCCCTCGGCGTTCAGCTCCTCGATCCCGGCCCGCAGCTTGGCGATGGCCCCGGTCAGGTCGGCCCGCTCGGTCTTCATCGTCTGCAGGCGGGCCGACTGCTCGCCGGCCTCTTCCTCGGCCCGCAGGTTCACCGCCCCGATCGCCTCGCGGTCGCGCTCCAGGGCGAACAGATGCGCCTCGATCCCCTCGGCGTCCTTGGGAACGGCGATGGCCTCCTCGGCGATGCGGCGGCCCAGTTCCTCGGGCTCCATCTTCGCCGCCTCGCGGATATTGCCGGCGATCTCGCCAAACCGGTCGCGGGCCGCATCCAGCCGGGCGGTCAGGGTGGCCCGCGCTTCCCGCGCCTCGGAGGCGGCGGCTTCGGCGGCGCGCAGGGCCCGGTCGGCGGCGGCGCGCGCCGTCTCGGCCTGGGAAAGCGCATCGCTGGACTTCGCCCGGCGGGCTTCAGCGATGGAAAACTCGTCCATCAGATTGGCCCGGCGGGCCTCGATCTGGTGCGGCGCGTCGCGGGCCTCGGTGATCGCCGCATGGGCCTTCACCCGGTCCTGCTCCAGCGCCTCGATGCGGCGGGCGGCGGCGCCCGACCTGCGGGTCCAGTCTTCCCGGTCGCGGGTCAGGCCTTCCAGCCTCCGGGCGCGGCCGTCGCGCTCGCGCCGTTCAACGTCCATCGCCGAGCGCGCTTCGGCGGCGGCTTCGCGGGCGGCGCCGGCGGTGCGGCGGGCCTCGTCCAACAGCGGCGACAGGCTCTCGCCGTCCTCGCCGCCCTCGACCGCCGCTTCAGCGACCTCGAACCCGGCCTGGGCCTCGACCCGCTCGGCCTCGAAGCGGGCGATGGTCTCGTCCAGCGACTGGGCGCGGGCGTCGCGGCGGGTGGCCTCCCGGTCCAGCCGCTCGACCGTCTCCCGGGCGGCGCCCAGGCTGCGTTCAATCTCGCGGGGCGCGGCCCGCACGGTGTTCAGATGCGCCTCGGCGGCCTTGAAGGCGGCCTGGCCATCCTTGGCCTTGGTCACCGCCGCATCATACATCGGCGTCAGCCGTTCGATCTCGGCTTCCGCTTCCGCCAGTCGGGTGCGTTGCTCCAGGCGGATGGCCGCCGGGCGGGGGGCCTCGGCGCGGGCGACAAACCCGTCCCACCGCCACAGATCGCCCTCTTTGGACACCAGCCGGCAACCGGGCTCCAGCCCGGCCTGCAGCTTCAGGCCGTCGGCCCGGTCGACCAGGGCGGTGAAGGCCAGACGCACGGCCAGTTGTTCCGGCGCATTGACCAGCGGGGCCAGCGGCTGCGCCCCGGCAGGCCAGCTCGGCGCGCCCAGCTCTCGGCCGCCCCAGTGGGCCGGCGCCCGGGCGTCCAGCGCCGCTTCCAGATCATCCCCCAGCGCCGCCGCCAGAGCGGCCTCAAACCCGCGATCGGGTTTCACCGCATCCAGAGCCGGCGGATAGGGCGTCTTGCCACGCGGCGCTGATAGTTGCGCCAGCCCCCGGGCCTCGGTCTTTAACCGGCCAAGCTGGTCTTCCAGCTTGCGCATCTCGTCCCGCGCCGCCTGTTCGGCCCGGGCGGCGTCGCCGCGCGCGGTCTCGGCGGTCTCGACGGCGGCTCTGGCCTCGGTCAGCCGCGCCTCGAACTCGGCCAGCTTCGCCTTGGCGACCTCGGCTTCGGGATCATTGGACGGTCCGATCGCCGCCCGTTCGCTCTTGGCCTGATCCAGCGCCCGCACCGTGCGGTTCAGTCGCGACCGGGCGTCGTCCAGCCGGGCTTCGGCGGCCCGTCGCCGGGCCTCGTCGGCGGCGACGCTGGCCGCCAGTCGTTCAACTTCCCCGTCAGCCTTGGCCCGCGCCTCTTCGGCCGCGCTGGCCGCCGCTTCCAGTTCCGGCATCCGCGACGGGGCCGCCGCGATCTGACCCTCGACGGCGGCGATATCCTCGATCAGCCGCTCCAGCGCTGACGCCGCATCCTCGACGATCAGCACCTCGCGGGCGCTGTCATTGTCGATCCGGGCGATCTCCGCGGTCAGGCGGGTGACTTCGGACTCGGCGGCCTCGGCTTCCCGCTCGACCCGGTCCTTCTCGATGGCCAGCCGGTTGAGGATGGCGGCGCTGACCGTTTCTTCCTCGCGCAGCGGTTTGATCGCTTCCTCGGCGGCGATGGCGGCGGTGTTGGCGGCGGCGGCTTCCCGCGCCGTCGTCTCGACCAGCGCCCCGGCGGTCTGGGCCTCGGCCTCGACCCGCTGCAGGGTGTCGCGCGCCTCGCTCCAGCGGCTGAACAGCACCGCGCTCTGCAGGGCGCGGATCTCGGCCGACAGGCGCTTGTACTTCTCCGCCGACCGGGCCTCGCGCTTCAGCCGCCCGAGGTTGGTCTCCAGCTCGCGGATGATGTCATCCAGCCGGTTGAGGTTGGTTTCCGCCGCCTTCAGCCGAAGCTCGGCTTCATGCCGCCGGGTATGCAGGCCCGAGACGCCGCCGGCCTCTTCCAGAATCCGCCGCCGGTTCTGCGGCTTGGCGGCGATCAGTTCGCTGATCTGGCCCTGACGCACCAGGGCCGGGCTGTTGGCCCCGGTCGAGGCGTCGGCGAACAGCAGTTGCACGTCCCGCGCCCGCACCTCGCGGCCGTTGATCCGATAGGTCGATCCCTCGCCCCGGTCGATGCGGCGAACCACCTCGATCACCGGATGCTGGTTGAAGGCGGCCGGGGCCGTCAGGTCGCTGTTGTCGATGGTCAGGGCGACTTCGGCATGGCTCCGCTGGGGCCGCAGTCCGGCGCCGTTGAAGATCACGTCGTCCATGCCGCCGGCCCGCATGGCCTTGGCGGAATTGGCGCCCATCACCCAGCGCAGGGCTTCCAGAAGGTTCGACTTGCCGCACCCGTTCGGCCCGACGACGCCCGTGAGTCCGGGCTCGATCCGAAACTCTGTCGGCTCGACGAAGGACTTGAAGCCCGTAAGACGAAGCTTCTGGAACTGCACCTTGGTTTCGCTGACCCCGCTTACTTGGTCGCGGCGTCGTAGATTTTGTCGAACTCGGCCAGCGGCATTTCGCTTTCGACGGTTTTGTCGCCGATGAAGAAGGTCGGGGTGACGCTGACCTTCTTGTACTGCGGATCGCTCATCCGGTCGGCCTGGGCGACGATGGCCTTTTCGTCGGTCAGGCAGGCGGTGACGGCGTCTTCAGACATGCCGCCCGACCGCGCCACGCGCAGGATCACGTCGCGGGTGCTGCCCTGCAGGGCTTCCATCTGCGAGTGGAACAGGGCGTCGATGACCGTGAAGTACTTGTCCTTGCCCATGCAGCGACCCAGAAGGTCTCCGGCCGAGGTGTAGGAGTCGGTGGCGCCCAGCTGGAAGGGGCGGAAGGTGTAATGCACCTTGCCGGTGTCGATGTACTTGGTCTTGAAGGCCGGGAAGACGTCGCGGCTCCAGTTGGCGCAGTGGACGCAGCTCAGCGAGCCGTATTCGACGACCTTCACCTTGGCGTTGGGATCACCCAGAGTCATGTCGCCCTCGACAGCGCCGCCGGCGCCGCCCTTGGGTCCACAGGCCGCGAGGGCCAGGGTTGCCGCGATGGCGATGGCGCCGATGGCGGCGCGACGATTGAACAGGCCCATGATGTCAGGCTCCCCGAAAAGCTGGATGGATCAGTAGAACGCGATTCCCATCACAGCATGAAGGCGGCAATAGGATGGCGCGATGCGGCGCCGGGACCCAAGAGTCAACGGTCCCTCAGGACTTCCCGGCCCAGTCTCAGCAAGGCTGCCTTTAAAGGCCCCTCTTCGGCTGTCTCCAGGCCCCGGGCCAGTTCAGCCTCGGCGGCCGCGTCCAGCGGGCCCTTGCGGCGGGTCCGGACCTGGGCCCTGGCGGGCGCCGCGGTCTTGATCGGCCCCTGGACGATACGCAGCTTCTCGACCGTCCGGTCGCCCAGCATCATCGCCACCCGCGACAGGATCTCCGGCGCCTGATGCTGAACAATGGCCGCCGCCGGTCCGGCCACGCGGATTTCCAGGATCGAGGCGGCGCCGGCCCGGCCCTTGACCACCCTGACCGGCTCGGTGTGGCGCGCCAGGGTTTCTCCGACAATCTCGCGCCAGCGGCTTGCCAGTCCGGCCGAGCCCTTGCCGAAGCGTTCGTCCAGTTGCTTGATCAGCGGCGCCAGCGACCGGCCGGCCGGCGGCGGCGGGCGTCGCACGGGACGGGTGCGATGCCGCCCCAGTATCGCGGCGGCTTCCTCAGGCGTGGGCAGGGGGCGTCGGGCCATGTCTCATGATAGGGCCCTTGCGCCGACCCGAGAAGATGGCTCGTTACTTCGGCAGGGGCTGGGTGAACTCGGCCTCGATGATGATCTTCACCTCGTCGCCGACGCCAAGCCGGCTGCCTTCCGCCGGGACGCCATAGCTGATCCCGAAGTCCGACCGGTTGAGGCTGCCGGTCGCCGAAAAGCCGATGCGCGAACCGTTCGGGTCAACCGCCCCCGGGCCATAGCCGCCGTTGAACTTCACATTCAGCGTCTGGCGATGGGTGACGCCGTGCAGGGTCAGATCGCCGGTGACCAGGGCCGTTTCATCGCCGGTCATCACCACGCTGGAGGAGACGAAGGTGATCTTCGGATAGGTCTTGGCGTCGAGCCAGGATTTGCCGGTCATCTCCTTGTCGAAGGCCAGCTTGGGGTTGGTCTTGGTGTCGAGGGAGGCGGCGTCGATCTCTACCGTGAGGCTGGCCTTCTCCGGCGCGGCCGGGTCGAGCAGCAGGGTGGCGTCCATCTTGCGGAACTGGGCCGTGAAATTCGACAGGCCGATGTGGTCGACCTTGAACAGGACCGTCGTGTGGTCCGGATCGAGGGTGTAGGTCCCCGCCGGAAACTCCCTGGCCGGCGCCGGCTTGGCCTCCGCGGGCGCTTCGGCGGCCGGCTTCTCCGGCGCCGCCTTCTGTTGCGGCTGGCAGGCCGCCAGCGACAGGGCCATCAGGGGCAGGGTCAGCAGGGCGGCGTGGCGGGTCATTGGAGATCCTCGTTTATAGAGCCGTAGAACCAGCAGTTCTCGCGAGCCGTCAACCGCAGATGTGGTCCGCACCGAGGACGCGTGGGCGGCGCCCGATCCGACACTCAGCCCCCATACATCCTCTGCCCGGTGCCGGAAGGAAGCGTTCCGGCCCCGCCGCCGGTTCCCGCTTTCCTTTTCGGCGCAGGCGATTAGGTCAGACACGGTGAACACCGCCGATCTCCGCCGCCGTCTGCTGGACTGGTATGACGCCGCCGCCCGCGACCTGCCCTGGCGGGTGTCCCCGGCCGACCGCCGCCGGGGCCGGGCGCCCGACCCCTACCGCGTCTGGCTGTCGGAGGTGATGCTGCAGCAGACCACCGTCCCCCATGCTGCGCCCTACTTTCTCGAATTCACCCGCCGCTGGCCAACGGTCGGCGATCTGGCCGCCGTCGAGGACGGTGAGCTGATGGGCGCCTGGGCCGGCCTTGGCTACTACGCCCGCGCCCGCAACCTGCTGCGCTGCGCCCGCGCCGTCGCCGACGATCACGCCGGCGTCTTTCCGGATACCGAGGAGGGGCTGCGCACCCTGCCCGGGATCGGCGCCTATACCGCCGCCGCCGTGGCCGCCATCGCCTTTGATCGCCCGGCCAATGTCGTCGATGGCAATGTCGAGCGGGTGATGAGCCGACTGTTCGCCGTCGAGGCGCCGCTGCCGGGCTGCAAGGACGACCTCAAGGCTCTGGCCGCCTCCCTGGTCGCGGATGACCGCCCCGGCGATTGGGCCCAGGCCCTGATGGATCTGGGCGCCACGGTCTGCAAGCCAAAGCCTCCCCTGTGCGAGCGCTGCCCGGTGTCGATGCATTGCGCCGCCTTCGCCCGGGGAGACGCCGCCAGCTTTCCGCGCAAGACAAAGAAGGCCGCCAGACCCCGCCGGTTTGGCGTCGCCTGGGTGCTGACCCGCGGCGATCAGGTGGCGCTGGTCCGCCGCCCGGACAAGGGCCTGCTCGGCGGCATGCTCGGCCTGCCGACCAGCGACTGGACATCCACCCCCCCCGATGACGCCGACGCCATCCTCCAGGCCCCGGCCGAGGGCGACTGGCGCTTCGCCGGTGAGGTGGAGCACGTCTTCACCCACTTCTCCCTGACGCTGCGCGTGTTTCGGGCGGAAGGCGACATGGACGCCGACTGGACGGCGCAGCAGAACCTCGGCGTCCTGCCCAGCGTGTTTCTGAAAGCCGCCCGCAAGGCGCTCTGACCACTCCTCCCCCGGCGCAAGGCGCCGGATTGGGGGAGGTGGCGGTCGCGCAGCGACCGACGGAGGGGGTCCTCATCCCTGTCAGCGGACGCGGAAAGAGGCTCAGCTCAACAGACTGTTGAAGACCCCCTCCGTCGGCTGCGCCGACACCTCCCCCGAGGGGGAGGAGTTTACGCCGCCATATTCGCGCGGATCTTGCTGCGCAGCACGTCAATGGGCGCCAGCCCGGCGTCGGTCTTGAAGCGCCAGTAGGTCCAGCCGTTGCAGGCCGGAGCGTTTTCCATCATCGCGCCCATCTTGTGGATCGAGCCGGTCAGGTCGCCGACCGCCAGGCTGCCGTCAGCCCGCACCCGCGCCGCCTTCAGACCCTTGGGACACCACAGCTCGTCGCCCGGATTGAGCAGGCCGGCTTCGACCAGCTGGCCGAAGGGCACGCGGGGCTCCGAGCGCTTTGAGCCGGTGACTTCCAGATCCTGCGGGGCCACCGGCTGGACCTTGGCGATCCGCTCTTTGGCCACGGCGATATATTCGGCTTCCCGTTCGATGCCGATGAACCGGCGTCCCAGACGCTTGGCGGCCGCCCCGGTCGAGCCGGAGCCGAAGAAGGGATCAAGGATCAGGTCGCCCGGCTTGCTGGTCGCCAGCAGGACCCGGTGCAGCAGGCTTTCCGGCTTCTGGGTCGGGTGGGCCTTGGTGCCGTCGGCCTTCTTGACCCGCTCGTCGCCGGTGCACAGCGGCAGGGTCCAGTCGGAGCGCATCTGGGTGTCGTCGTTGAACACCTTCAGGGCGTCGTAGTTGAAGGTATAGCGCTTGCCGCCCTTGCTCTTGGAGGCCCAGATCAGGGTCTCATGGGCGTTGGTGAAGCGGGTGCCCTTGAAGTTCGGCATCGGGTTGGACTTGCGCCACACCACGTCGTTGAGGATCCAGAACCCCAGGTCCTGCAGCGCCACGCCGACGCGGAAGATGTTGTGATAGCTGCCGATGACCCACAGGGCGCCGTCGTCCTTAAGGACGCGCTGGCATTCCTTCATCCATTCGCGGGTGAACCTGTCATAGGCGGCGAAGCTCTCGAACTGGTCCCAGTGGTCATCGACCGCATCGACCTTGCTGTTGTCGGGCCGCAGCAGATCGCCGCCCAGCTGCAGATTATAGGGCGGATCGGCGAACACCAGATCGACACTGCGATCGGGCAGGGCGCGAAGCTGCTCGATGCAATCGCCCTGAATAATGGTTTCGGCCCCGAACGCCATGCAGCACCCCTTGATAACGCGACTTTGAGTCCGCCCATTCTCAAGAGTCGTGGTGAAGGGGAGGTTAGGAAGTGTGGTTAGCGAAACCTTACCGGTCAGAGCGCCGGGCGGATGTCGGTGTGGCTGAAGTCATTACCAATGAAGAGGAGCGGGGCGTTCAGGTCCTTCGCCAGGGCGTAGGCATAGCAATCGCCAAGGTTCAGTTTGGCGGGAGAACCGAAGCCGCGCCCGAACTGGATGCGGGCCTGCAAGCCGATCCGCGCCTGGTCCTCGGTCAACGGAACGACCTGAACCCCCAACATGCCGAGCAAAGCGTCGAGGTCGCTTTGGCTCTGGCGCGGCTCGGCGATACGGGCCGCGAGCACCGCGCCTGTCTCAAGGTAGTTGGCGGCGGACAGATAGCGCCGGGCCCGCGGGGAAAGCTCCAGTCGGTCGATCAGCAGGTCTCGTTCGGCTTCCTCGAACAGGATCGCGATCAACGCCGACGAGTCGACGACAATCAATCGTCTTCGCCGTTCAAGGCGTCCCATTCCGCCTTGGTGACCGGGCGTCGGTCATAGCGGTGAGCAATACTTGCCGTGAACGCCTGGACCCGCTCTTTCAGGTTCTCATCGCCCCGCGCCTGTTGACGGTCGAGCCGCTCCCTGAGCGCCACGGTAACCGCCTGGGTCATGCTTTCACCGGTCAGCCGGGAAAGCTCCCTGGCAAGGGCGTCGGCTTCCTTGGTCTTGATGCTGAGGGCCATGCGTGGGTCTTTCTAGATATTGCGTCTAGATTATCACGGCGGGGCTGCGATTTGAAGAACGGCCTTCCAACCCGCGCAGTTTTCGCTGGCGCTGTCGTTGCGGCAACCGGGCTAACTCTGCCAAACGCCTCCGCCAGAGAGGCCGCAGGAGGATCCGCCCCATGCCGTCGCTCGATCACCTCTACCAGTCCCGCCTGTCGCCCTTCTATCAGGACCATCACCGCGCCTGGGGCGACACCCTGCGCCGCTGGGTCGACAAGGAGATCATGCCCTTCGCCGACCAGTGGGACGAAGCCGGCGAGTTTCCCCGCGATCTCTACAAGAAAGCCTCGGAAATCGGCCTCCTGCGCCTCGGCTGGCCCGAGGAATACGGCGGCATCGCCACCGACCCCTTCATGTCCATCGTCACCAGCACCGAAATGGCCCGTCACGGGGCCGGGGGAATCAATGCCAGCCTGATGAGCCACGGCATCGGCCTGCCGCCGATCCGCGCCCTGGGCACGCAGGCGATGAAGGACCGCATCATTCCGCAGGTCCTCTCCGGGGAGAAGATCAGCGCCCTGGCCATCACCGAGCCCACCGGCGGCTCCGATGTCGCCAATCTCAAGACCACCGCCCGCCGCGACGGCGACGACTACATCGTCAACGGCTCCAAGATGTTCATCACCTCCGGCATGCGCGCCGACTACTACACCGTCGCGGTCCGCACCGGCGGGGAGGGGGCCGGCGGCGTCTCCCTCTTGCTCATCGAGCGCGACCGGCCGGGCTTCACCCGCACGCCCCTGAAGAAGCAGGGCTGGTGGGCGTCCGACACCGCCGCCCTCTATTTCGACGACGTCCGGGTCCCCGCCGAAAACCTCATCGGGGCCGAGAACCAGGGCTTCGCCGGCATCATGAACAACTTCAACTCCGAGCGCATCGGCATGACCGCCGGCGCCGTCGGCTTCTCGAAGGTCTGCCTTGAAGACGCCCTGGCCTGGGCCCAGGAACGCAAGACTTTCGGCAAGCGCCTCGCCGACCACCAGGTCATCCGCCACAAGCTGGCCGACATGTACAAGCGCATCAACGCCACCCAGTCCTGGCTGGAAACCCTCGCCTGGCGGGTGCAGCAGGGCGAAAAGCCCATCGCCGAGATCGCCCTGCTCAAGGTCCAGGCCACCGAGACCATGGAATACTGCGCCCGCGAGGCCATGCAGGTGATGGGCGGCAGCGGCTACATGCGCGGCGGCCGGGTCGAACGCATCTACCGCGAGGTCCGCGTCTACGCGATCGGCGGCGGGTCCGAGGAGATCATGCGCGATCTCGCCGCAAGGCAGATGGGAATCTGACACGCCGGGGACGATAATCCGGGGACACTATATAGATTTTCGCTAGCGCTGGCGCCGAACCCTCAAGGAGCATTGATCGAAAATCTATATAGTGTCCCCGGATTATACCCGGATTATAGGCCGCCCCCCGGATCATCCTGACGCGCCGGGTACTGCGCGGTATCCAACAGCCGCGAAGGTCTTTCGCTCCGCTATGGCGGGTCGGCCGGTTCAGCCTGGTCGGCAATCTGTCTGGCCAGAATGAGCGCCTCCAGCGCGAAGGTGGCGATCCAGGGCGCCGCGCCGATGATGCGCTGACCCCTGGCCGTGCGGTCGGCCAGCGCATCGGGATCTGGAATCGTCGCCAGTCCCGCCTCGATCGCGTCGAGATCGAACATTTCGGCCAACACCGGCAGGGATCGCGCGCGCAGCGCCGCGAGGGTCGCCAGCAAGCCCTCCTTTTGCCGCGCGTACAGAAGAAAACGGTGATCGAAGAGCCCCACCTTGCGCCGGGCGAGGCGGACAGGCTCGGGCAGGACCCCGCGCATCGCCTGGCGGAAGGGCTGCCGGCTGTGTCCCTCCGCGAGAAACAGATGCACCGGCAGCGACAGGATAAAATCAACGACCCGTCGATCGAGCAGCGGAAAACTGACCGCCAGTCCGTGGCGCGCCGCCATGATCGAATAGTAGGTGCACCGGGACGGAATATGGTGGTCGCCAAACGCCCGCGCCCGGTCGGCCGGTTGATTGCTGTGCAGGACGGGCTGAAACCGCCCGGGCCTGACCTTCTCGGCCATCGCCGGGGCAAGATAGCGAATCGCGCCGCGTCTGTTGTCCAGCATCCCCCGTTGTCGGAAGGGCCTAAGCACATCGGCAAGGATGGGCGCGGCCAGCCGCTGATAGATGATCCTGGGCAGGGACACGCCCTCACTCCGGGCGCGCGCCGCCAGTTGGCCCATCAGGGTCGGCAGGCGGCCAGATCGCAGCACGGCGACATAGAGGTTGGCGCCGTTGTAGGTCGCGCCTTCATCGCCGCCGACGCCGCTGAGAAGGCGGTCGGCGCCGAACGTCGCGGCCGCCTTCATGATCTCGTCGTCGGCGCCCCCGACGATACTGCCTGGCCAATCACAATCGGCGTCCCTGCCGGGCATCGGCAGGACGTCGGGCGCCGACTGGAAGACCACATCCGGTTCCTGCCGCAGGACCTCGGCGATCATCGGGCGTTCGTCGAGTTCCGGCGGACCGGTCGCGACCTCGGTCGCCAGATTGAGCGCAATCGTTCGACCGCCGCGTTCCCGGGCGATCCTCGCCGTCAGGACGGTGATGGACGAGCTGTCCAGTCCGCCGGTCAGATGACAGGCGACGGGCCCGTGCTGCGGCGTCCGCGCGGCGACCGCCTCCTCGACGAGGGTGCGCAAGGTCGCCGCGGCCTGTTCGGGCGTGCCGCGCCACCCGCCGATCCGCGAAGCGGCTGGCTGGAAGGCGCGATGCGGCCGGGGCGAAGCCTCATCTCCGGGTCGGACCCGCAGGCTATGGCCGGCCTCCAGATAGCGAATTTCCGCAAAACCGCTGTCGGCCCCCGAGAAGTAGGTCTGTGTGACTTTTCTGGCCAGGGCGACGGGGTCCAGGGTCCTGGCGGCGAGTCCCGATCCGTGCAGCCCCTTCGGCAGGCTGGCGAACGCGAACCAGAGACCGGGGCGCCAGGTCCAGGCCAGCGGCCGGGCGCCGATGAAGTCCCGTCCCAGCCACAGTTCCCCAAGGTTCCGGTTCCACAGCGCGACGCCGAAATCCCCGTCGAGTCGGTCGGGAAAGTCCTGCCCATGGCGCAGGACCGCCTCCAGCAGGTCGGCCTCCGGCGTCCCCGTCGGGCGGTCCAGCCGCTGGTCCGCCGCGATGACCCAGCCGTCCTGCTCGGGCAAGGCGATCTGACTGTTGTTGAAATCGAGGATCGCAAGACCCGCTGGCCCGTCAAGCCGGCTGGCTACGGCGGGCCGCAGTCCAGGGGGCGTCATCGCCTCGACCATGCGCGCCAGAACAGGCGCCGGGGCCTCGGCGCCGTCCAGTCGCAGGATGCCCGCGATCAGCCGCATGGATCAGCTTTCGACAATCAGCCCTCGTTCTCGCAGCGCCGCGACGAAGGATGTCACATGCCGCCCGCATTCTTCCGGCGACACGGCGAATTCCTCGACCAGCCGGGTGATGATCGTGGCTTCATCCACCGGTTCGGCCAGAATGTCCCAGATGCGGGCCGCGACCGGATTGAGACCGTGATAGCGGCCCGTCTCCGAATTCAGCAGCAGCATCGTCTCGTCCAGCGACGCCTCGAAGACATCGCCATTCCGAATGAGTTGAATCATACCTTGATCCCCAGTTGTGTTTTCAGCCCCGGCTCGGCCGGAACCTCATGCGGTGGTCACGCCAGGGCGTAGCCGTTGGCAACCATCACCTCGCCGAAATGGTCCTCCAGCAGTCGGACCTGAGCGACGCTCAGCGCGTCTCGCCAGGCCCCGACCTTCCCTGAACGAAAGAAGCGCTCCTGTCCTGGCCGGCTTTCCCGGAACCCCTTGCTGGCTTCCTGGCGCTGCAGTTCTTCAAGTCGGGAGTGGTTTACGGCGCGCAGAATATCGGCCTGGCTGGCGCGTCCCCCCAGGAACTCGAGGATGTCCGCCAGCGTCCCCGCTGTGTCGCCGTGCATCGCTTCGTATCGCACAACCCTTGTCTTGATCAGCCGCTGTTGCGTCCAACCAGTAACATGGCCGCCCCAGTCTCCGACGACATAGGGCAGAAGCAGGGGGCCTGCCGAGTGAGCGGAGGGGTCGATCATCTGGGCGATCGCCGCATCGACGGACAGGCTGGCGTGGTGGCTCAGGGATACGGCGACGTCACGGGGGTCCCGGACGATATAGAGCGCACCCCGGGCCGCCGATCCGAGCGTCGGTTCGCCCGGTCGCCGCCAGAACCGGTCATGCGTCTTGCAGAAGAAAGCCTGCTTCCGGTCCCGAGCCGCGAAATCGCAGTGCAGGGCGCGCAGGTCTTCCAGTTCCTCCCGGCCGAGCAGGTCCGGTTCAACCAGCATGTCGTCGGCGAACCGCCACCGCCCGACCAGGGTTTCAGGCTCGGACAGATTGTTGATGTCGGCCGGGCGGTCCTGGCCGGAAAGCAGGTTCGCAATCAGGATCCGCATCCAGGTGTTGCCGGACTTCGGATAGGACGCGAGCCAGATAAGGCCGGTAGGAATGTCGGTCACCCGCCGATGATCCTTATCGCAGCTCGGCCCAGTGGGCCTTGAGCATGGCCAGGCTCTCGTCAAGCCGGTCAAAGTCCAGGGGGCGCCGCAGCTGGAAGACCGGAACATGGGTCAGCAAGGCCGCAATCCGCCGGGCGATCTGGCCCTGACTGGAATAGGCCAGCGCCAATCGCCGGCGATAGGTCTGATGGAGCAAGGCCTGGGCAGCGCCGAGGACGGGAAACGGGGTTATGCCCGCGGGCGCGGCGGCATGGGAATTACCGAGCATATAGACGGCGGCAAGCGGTGCGGTTTCGTTGGCGGCCTCCGCCAGGTCGCCCACCGCCACGTGATACTTGTCGATGCGGCGCCGGACCCGGGCGCCGACGCCGTCACTCAGACCGACACGCGCGATACTGTCGGGATAGAGCCGCAGGGCGCGTCCGTCGGCGCGCACTGAAGGCGGACCTGGCGGGGTCTGTTCGACCGAGCAGACGTCGTCGGTGAGGAAGGTGGCGCCGGCCCTTGTCAAAGCCCCCGCGAGGGTCGATTTGCCCGCGCCGCTTGCCCCGCAGAACACGAATGACCGGCCTTCGTGGATGATGGCGGAGCCGTGCAGAAGCATGGCGCCCCGCTGGTAGAGGATGGCGGCGAAGGCCGTGCCGGTGACGAAGACGAGAATATCGTCCAGATCGATCCCGGGCGCCGGGCAGACCGTCACGCGACAGCCGTCTTCCGAAAGGAAGCGGCCGATCTGGGGCAGATCCAGCAGAAAGCGCCGGTCGTCGGCCGTCCAGTTGGCGCCCCGATGGGGGGCATCCGGAAGGCTGGTGGGAACCTCGCCGTGATGAAAGGTCACGTCAGCGGGCGCGGCCGCCGCCTGATCGATGTTCAGACGCAGCGGAAGAGCGAACTCCGAGGCAACGGACAGTCCGGACAGACGGTAGTGATGACGGGGCGACGGGAGGGGAGACATCCCCTGCATTTGAAGTCCGCATCGGGCAAACACAAGCCATTCGTACAGGCCGACCTGGCGCAGCCTCCAGCGGGGCGACGGGCTGGGTTTTGGTTGCGGTGGCGTCGCCTTTTCCCTACCCTGCGGGGGTCCCTTTTTCACAAGGTTGAATAATGTCCGTCGAACCCTCGAACGCCTCTATTTCCGAGCAACTCGCCGAGGACACCCGTAAGGCATGGGCTCCTCCGGTCATCGAGGACGCTGACATCGGGGCGATCACCAATGGCGGCGGCGACTCCGGCATCGAAGGCACGCCGTTCCTGAAGACCGGTTCCTGAAGACCGATCCATTCTTCGCGGTTCAGTGACGCGTCACTGAACCGGTCCCGTCGCCGGTTCCGCCGGTCAGGCGGCTCCCTGATTTCTCAATGTGACCAGCCCCTTGTGGGCCAGGGCGATCACGCCGTCCCGAACGGTCGGCTCGCCGCTTTCCGGCAGGGATGCGATGAGGCTGGCGATGGTGCGACTGTCGTGTTTCGTCACCAGGCCCAGTATCGCAAGTTCGACGCCGCTCACGGTCCAGCTCTGCATCCCCGCCTGGATGGTCAGGCTGTCTTTCCGGGGCTCTTCCATCGGATCGGCGCGACGCGGCAGCGGGCGTCGCAGGACCGGAATCACCAGCGTCTCAGGCTGCAGTCGGTGGTCGATGCCGAATGCGCCCGCCGGCAGTGATTCGACCTGCTGATCCAGCACCGCCAGCACCTCATCCAGATCCAGCGCGTCCACCGCCTGATGCAGAAGCCGCCGGGCGGCCTCCAGCCAGGCTTGCTTCCGCGCGGCGTCAGCCATGACGGGCAGGTCCTGCCGGCCGATATCCTCTGCCGCGCAAGCCTCGGCCAGGGCGGCGGTCAGGGCTCCAAAGCCGGGAGGCGCGATGCCGATCGTCAGATGCATGGCGTCTTCACCGTCCATCAGCGTCGCCGCATGGATCTCGCCTCGGGGCAGATAGAGAATGTCGCCCGGCTCCAGCACCCCTTCCCATTCCGGCGGTCCAAGGGAGGCCGGGATCTGACAGCTGGCGTGGGATCTGGGTGCGCGCCAGGGCTGTCCCCAGCTGCGCCAGTGCTTGCGGCCATGGAGGTGCAAGACCAGGACATTGTGGCCATCCCAATGGGGCTTGAAGGCGCTGTCCCGTCCGAAACTGGCGTAGAGGTTGGCCTTGACGGGGGACCGGAAGGCTCGCTCGAAAATGGCGTTGAGGCGTCGGATGTCGGGGTCGAACTGCTCGATGCCATTGATCACCGTGCTCACGCCCTGCTCCGCATAGCGATGCAGCACCGGGGTGCGCATGCGCGTCGGCGGCTTCTGCCTCTTGGGGCGAACGATAGTCATTTCCGCGGGCAGGATGGCGTCGTTGCGGACAAATTCGATATCCCCGGCCAACACCCGATCGGCCCTTACCAGGTCGTTGAACCGCTCCCACGGCATAAGCATGGCGAACTGGCTGGCGCGGTCGGTGCGAAGCAACAGCCGCCGTCCATCGGCCGCGGCGGCGCGCAATTGTTCCGGATCGTGGGGATGCAGCAGCTCGGCGAATGAGGCGATCATGAAGGTCCTGACTGCGAAGGGCGGCGCAAGGTCGCTTCCTTCCTACATCGCCGTTGGCGTTTGCGAAAACGCCCCGCCAGGCGGGGCAGGGCCCAGGCGCGCCGCAGGACCGGCCGCTTGCTTGCGTCGCGGGGCGGCGGCGTTCAGTGTCGGACGACCTTCAGATCGGATGGCCGGGGCGGCATGTTGAGTCGGTATTGGCGCGGTTTGCCCTGGGACGGCCAGGGGTGGGCTGGCGGATGCGATCCGGTGCTGGCGGCCCTCAGCGGAGAAGCGGCGCGCGCCTGGCGACGCGATCGGGCCCCGATGCTTGGCGGCGTTCTCTGGCTCGCCAGCAGACTGCTATGGCCCCTGGCGGCGGCGGGGAGGGTCGTCCAGCTTGCCCGCCGGCTCGAAGCCGCGTCGCCTGCCTCCCTCTATCGGGACTGCGTGCGGACCGGCGCTACGCCCCTGGAGGCGCATATCTGGCGCTCCCTGCATGCCACCGCGCATCCACTCCCGGCCAGGGCCTCGGCCTTGCTGATGGCTCGCCTGGGCGACCCTGACGCCCGCATCCTCCTCGCCGACAAGCTGGCCGCCGGGACGATGTTGTCCGGTCTGGGGATCAAGGTCCCCCGCACCCTCCGGCTGTTGGCGCGCGGACAGCCGGTCACGTTCCCCGAGCAGCCGCCCTGGCGCGGACCCTTGTTCGTCAAGCCAAGGCGCGGATACGGCGGCCGGGGCGGCCTTGCCCTGACGGAGCACGGCGAGGGATGGCTGCTCGACGGGCGGCCTGCTTCAACAGGCGCCGTACAGGGGCGGCTGTCACGGCTGGCGGCGCACGACGACCTCCTGGTGCAGGACCGTCTGCTGGCGTCGTCGGACCTGGCGGATCTCGCTGTAGAGGGCCGGGCGCCTGTCCTGCGCCTCGTCACGACGCGGCGTCGCAAGGCCGGACCCGTGCTTCACTCCGCCCTGCTGACCATCCCGACGCCGGACCATGACCCCCGCCACTTTCTCAAGGGCGCCGTCCATGCGCCCATCGACCTCACCACGGGGAGGATGACGCGGGGGGTGTCTCTCTCCGATCCGCGGAACCGGCTGGAACGGTTGGCCTGGAGCCCGGCTCCGCTGGCGGGACGACGCCTGGACGGCTTTCATCAGGCCGTTGAAGGGGCGCTGGCCGCCATGGGCGCCCTTGATCTTCCCCTCGTCCACTGGGATGTGATCCAGACCGGGGCGGGGCCCGTGTTCCTCGAGGGCAATACCAGCGGCAATTGGATCATCGCCAGCCTGCCGGACCTGGACGACCTGTCGGCAGGCTCCCTGTCCGACGTCCTCGCCAGCTGGTCCACTCCCTGACTCAGAGCGCAGCTTCCAGCGGCGGCAGGCCGCACACTTCCCGCACCTTGCCCCAGCTCAGCCGGTGGTGAGGGCAGGGGCCCAGCGCCCGCAAGGCCGCCATATGCCCCGGCGCGCCATAGCCCTTGTGCGACGCGAACCCGTACCCCGGAAACTCCGCGTCCAGCGCCACCATCACCCGGTCCCGCGCCACCTTGGCCAGGATCGAGGCCGCCGCGATCGAGGCGCTGATCCCGTCTCCGCCGACCACGGTCTTGACCTCGCAGGGCAGCTTGAACCGGTAGTTCCCGTCGACCAGCGCATAGACCGGCGTCACGCCCAGGCCCTCGACCGCCCGATGCATCGCCAGTCCCGCCGCATGCAGGATGTTGAGCTCGCCGATCTCCTCGACGCTGGCGAAGGCGACCGAGAAGGCCAGGGCCCTGGCCTTGATCTCGAACTCCAGCTCTTCCCGCTGCTTGTGGCTCAGCTTCTTGGAATCGTTCAGCCCCTTGGGCAGGCGCTTTCCGGGATCCAGGATCACCGCCGCGGCGCTCACCGGCCCGGCGATCGGCCCACGACCGGCCTCATCCACCCCGCACACGGGGGCGGGGCAGGCGCGTTCGAGCAGAAGATCAGGCTTTGTGGCCATGGGCGGGGTGTCGGCATTCTTCATGACGAAAGCAAGAGGTCAGGTGGTCATTGACCATGCCCGTCGCCTGCATGAAGGCATAGACGATCACCGGCCCGGTGAACTTGAAGCCCTTGGCCTTCAGGGCCTTGGCCATGGCCTCGGCCTCCGGTGTCTTGACCGGAACATCACCGAAGCTCTCCCACCGGTTCTGGATCGGCGCCCCGCCGACGAAGTCCCAGAGGAAAGCGCTGAAGTCCTCGCCCCTGTCCCGCATGTCGAGCCATAGCCGCGCGCCATTGATCGCCATATCGATCTTGGCGTTGGACCGCACGATCCCCGCATTGGCCATCAACCGCGCCCGGTCCTCATCGCCGTAGCGCGCCACCTTCTCCGGATCGAAGCCGTCGAAGGCCTCGCGGAAGGCGTCGCGCTTCTTGAGAATGGTGATCCACGACAGCCCGGCCTGAAACCCGTCCAGCACCAGCTTTTCCCACAGGGCCCGGGCGTCATACTCCGGCACGCCCCATTCGGTGTCGTGATAGTCGATGTAGATCTGGTCCTTCACGCCGGGCCAGGGGCATCGAATCAGAGCGTCGGTCATGACAATGTTGCTAGCATGTTCCACCCCTCCCCGGCATCTCCCCCTTGATAACGCCGGTCTGTCGTTCACAGTGTGAACGGGGTTATCTGCCGGGGGAAATCATGAAGCGTCTTGCCGTTGCGCTCGCAGTCATTGTCGCGATCACGCCGCTGGCCGCGCCGTCACAGGCCGCCTCAGCCCCCGATGTCGCCAGCGTTATCGCCGCCGCCGAGCGCGGCAATGTCCGCACCCTGCAACGCGACTGGAACAACCCGGCGGTCATCGCCCGGCTAAAGGCCATCGGTCCGGATGCCGAGATCGACTACTACGCCGCCGTCGCCCGGGCCTTCGATCGCCTGGGTCGTCCGGCCAGCGCCATCCAAGCCTACGACAAGGCCATCGACCTGACGATCAGCGTCCGCGGCGAAGGCCATGTCTCGCTGATCGAGCTCTACCGCCTGGCCGCCGCCGCCCAGCTTGCCGCCCGCAAATACGCCGACGCCGTCTGGTACATCGATCAGGCCTCGGCCCTGGCCGGCCGTATCCTCGGCCCGGCCGATCCGGTCACCGTCTCGCTTGAGGACATTGCCCGCAACTACAGCCGCCGCGCCGCCGCCGCCAATGTCGATCTGGGCGGTGATGGAGACATCCCGCCCCCTCCGCCGCCGCCC
>Ga0209066_10000139_pt1 | contig 107819 bp, 72 predicted proteins | sample All_14_2_FD_187198 | JGI IMG/M metagenome (GOLD analysis project Ga0209066, IMG submission 187198) | Freshwater microbial communities in response to fracking from Pennsylvania, USA - Allegheny Zone_MetaG_DW_15 (SPAdes) (version 2) ...
CCCAAACCCCACCCTTGAAAACTTGTTCACAGCGGCTACGATTATTCACAGGAAAAACGCCCTGAAAAATCCCACATCTTGTTTAAGATGTCTTAACGATCCCCAAGATGGCGTGGATTTTTGGGTTCGCTCTTGCGGGCATCTGGCGCGGAATGGTTCAGTCCTTCTCAGTACTCACCGCGAAGTCATTCGTCCTTCGGATTTCTTCACCCGCTTTTCATCTCCGCCACTCCACCGTCATGTATCTCAAGAGCCTCACCCTTCACGGCTTCAAGTCCTTTGCGGACAAGACCCATTTCGAGTTCCACAAAGGTGTCACCGGCATCGTGGGTCCGAACGGCTGCGGCAAGTCGAACGTGGTCGATGCCATCCGCTGGGTGCTGGGTGAAACGTCTGCCAAAGCGCTGCGTGGCGATGAAATGGCGGACGTCATCTTCAACGGCACCGACAAGCGCAAGCCCGTGGGCCTCGCGGAAGTCACGCTGACGATGGCGGACTGCGAGCAGTCGCTGAACGTGGACTTCAACGAAGTCGCGCTCACCCGCCGCGTGTTCCGTGACGGCCGCAGCGAATACCGCCTCAACAACACCGTCTGCCGTCTCAAGGACATCCACGATCTCATCGCGGGCACCGGCATCGGCCGTGCGGCTTACTCCATCATGGCGCAGGGCCAGATCGACATGCTTCTGAGCTCCAAGCCGGAAGACCGCCGTACCGTTTTCGAAGAAGCCGCAGGCATCACCAAGTTCAAATCGCAGAAGCGTGAAGCTCTGCGCAAGCTCGAGTACACGGAAGCCAACCTGCTGCGCGTCGCCGACATCGTGGCGGAAGTGAAACGCCAGATGGGCACGCTGCAGCGCCAGGCCGCGAAGGCACGCCGCTACCAGACGCTGCTTGAAGATACCCGACTGCTGGACACCCATCTCGCGCACAAGCAGTACACGGAATTTGCCGGTGAAAAATCCGAGTCTGAAAATCAGGTGCGCATGATGGCGCAGCAGATCGAGCAGCTTCAAGGCAAGCTGCAGGTCGCCGAGACCGAAGCTGCGCAAACACGCGAGGCCTACCACGCGCTGGAGTCCCAGATCAGCCAGGCACGCCAGCAGGCGCAGGAGCTTCGCTCGCAGATGCAGAGCGCCGAAGGCCGCCTCGGATTCAACCGTGAGCGCAGCGAGGAACTCGAAGGCCGCATCCGCCAGAACGAAGAGCAGATCGCCAACAACGAAGATCTGCTCGATCAGGCACGCCGTGATCTCGCCAATGCGGACGAGCAGCTGCTTGCCATCACCGACAACATCCAGACGCGCCAGCTCGCCGTGAACGAGCACGCCAGCCAGCACCAGAACATCATCCCGGAGCGCAACCGTCTGGAGAGCGACCGCCGCGCCATCCGCGAATCCATCCGCCAGTTTGAAGGCCAGATCGCCTCCAGCGAAGCCCGCGCCCAGTCCCTCACCAATCAGATCTCCGGCGACCGCCAGCGTCACGAATCCCTCGCGCATGACCGTCACACAGCGCAGCAGGCGCGTGAGACCAGCCAGATCGAATTCGACGAACTGCAGCGTCAGATTCAGGAACTCGAAGAGACGCGCAACCAGCTCGACGAAAAGGCCAAGGACTGCGCCCGCGAGATGATCGAACGCCGCCGCCAGCGCGACGCGATGAACAACGAGCTCAACGACCTCCAGCGCAATCTGACGCAGCGGAAGTCACGCCTTGAAATCATTGAGCAGCTTCTGCAGAAAGGCGAAGGCCTCTCCGCCGGCACGCAGAAGGTCATCAGCGGCCTGGACAATCCGGACGTCTATTCCGTCGGTGTGCGCGGCCTGCTGGCCTCCAGCATCGAAGTGGAGCCCGAGTACATCACCGCCATCGAAGCCGCGCTCAAAGACCACCTGCAGGCCGTCCTTCTCACCGAGAGCGAACTCGCCGCGCAGATCATCGACCGCCTCACGGATCACAAGATGGGCCGCGCCGCGCTGGTGCCGCATGATTTCTGCAACCTCCGCCGTGCCTCGGATCGCGAGCTCCTGCCCGCTGGCGCCATCGCATGGGCCACGGACAAGGTGCGCGTGAAAACCGGCGTGCAGAGCCTCATGGACCACCTGCTGCACAACGTCGTCATTGTGGACGATCTGCACACCGCCCTGCGCATGAAGCGGGAGATGCCGCACCTCGCCATCGCCACCATGCGCGGCGAGTTCATCACACATGATGGTATCATCACCGGCGGTGCCACCAAGGAGGAAGGCTCCTCCACCCTGCGCCGTGAGGCCGAGGTGCGCCAGCTCCGCACGGAAGTGGAGGCGCTGGAGTACCAGTACATGGAGAAGGAGGACGCGGTGAACAACATCAGCGCGCAGCTTGAGGAAATGCAGCGCGAGGAAGTCTCCCTGCGCGAGCAGTCCCAGCGCGCCCGCGAAGGCTTCTCCCAGTTCCAGGGCAAGATCAGCGTCGTGCAGCGTGCGCTGCAGCAGGCCACCACCAAGCTGGAAAGCGTCGAGTGGGACCAGAACCAGATTCAGGATCGCATCAGCGGCTCTGAAAGCCAGATCCAGCAGCTCCAGGAAGCCGTGGCCATCGCCCAGGAGCAACTGGCCACCTCACGCGCCCTCGAAAACGAACTCGAGCTCGAAATGGAGGCCTTCCTCCGCCGCGAGCTCGAATCCAGCGAACGCCTCAACGAGCTGCGCACCGCGCTGGCCCTTGAGCAGAGCGCGCTGCATTCCATCGAGCGCCAGAAAGCCCCCCTCGGCGTGCGCTTGCAGGAGCTGCAGGCCGGCATCAATCGCTTCTCCGAAGAGATCAACACCTGGCGCATGCGCATCCAGCAGAGCGAGGCGGAAAACGCCCGCTTCCAGGAGCAGATCGAATCCCAGCGCGACACCATCGCCGCCATCGAAGAACACCTGCAGTCCAAGACCGAAGAGCGCGCCGGATTGTTTGAGCAGGTCAGCCAGCTCGAAGCCCAGCTCACGCAGCTTCGTCAGAGCTTCAACGGCCTCAACGAATCCCGCAACCGCGCCGAAGTCGCCCTCACCCGCGTGGACCTTCGTCTCGAAAATCTCATCAATCAGGTGCAGGAGCGTTACAGCTTCCACATTGAAGCCTTTGAGCCTGACTACCACGTGCTGATGGTCACCATCGAAGAGCAGAAGAAGAACCGCAACCGTGGCAAAAAAGGTGCGGCCAATGCCGCAGGCTCCAGCGCCGCCGCTGACGACGCCGAACCCAGCAACGAAGATGCTGAAGACGCGGAACCCGCCGCCGAGGAAGTGGAAGCTCCCGTCATCCGTGCGGTCTCGAATCGTGATGACGACGCCGTGGACATCGACGAAGTCGTCATCCCCGGTGAAGAAGCACAGCCCGACTGGGCCTTCGTCATGGAGATCGTCTATGAACTGCGCCAGAAGCTCGAAGGCATCGGCCCCGTCAATCTCGACGCCATCCAGGAGTTCGAAGAACTCGAAGAGCGCCACAACTTCCTCGACACCCAGCACAACGATCTCGTCAAATCCAAGGACGAGCTGCTGCAGGTCATCGCCAAGATCAACGAGACCACGAAGACCATGTTTGTGGAGACGTTCACCCAGGTGCGCGGCTTCTTTAACAACAACTTCCGCGAGCTCTTCGGCCCTGCCGCCAAGGCCGACCTCATGCTGGTGGATGAAAACGATCCGCTGGAGTCCGGCATCGAAATCATCGCCAAGCCCCCGGGCAAAAAGCTGCAGACCATCAGCCTCCTTTCCGGTGGCGAGCGCAGCATGACCGCCGTGGCCCTGCTCTTCTCCATCTACCAGGTGAAGCCCAGCCCCTTCTGCGTGCTGGACGAGCTGGATGCACCTCTCGATGAAACCAACATCGGCCGCTTCCTCAAGATGCTGGACGCCTTCATCGACAACTCCCAGTTCATCATCGTCACCCACAACAAGCGCACCATGAGCCGCGCGGATGTGATCTACGGCGTCACCATGCAGGAGTTCGGCGTCAGCAAGCCCGTGGGCGTCCGCATGACCACGGAAGAAACCCGCACGCTGGCCAAGTCCGCGCAGGAACTCGCCCTTGAGGCCCCGAACCAGCCCAAGCGCCGGAAGAAGGCTGACGAGGCCGATGCCGCTGAAGGTGAAGACGCCGACGAAGCCGAGGCCGAAGCCTCTGCCGACGACGAACAGCCCAACACCATTCCCGTCCACGAAGACCTCGACGAAGAGCAGGCCCGCCTGACCGCCATCGAGGAGCTGGAGGAACAGACGCCCGCGGCGCTGGTGTAAACGCACAGGAGGCCAAAGCACTCAAGCCATCAAGGCCGCCTTCGAAGCAAAATCCTACTCGTCCTCCAACTCCTACTCGTCCTCGATTCTTCAGCTCCGCCACAGCAAGTGCTCCGCACCACTCCGCCGCTGTTCCGTCATTCTGAGTTCACTGAACTCCTGACCTGATCCCTCACCTTCAGCATCCTCTCATACTTGGCCCGCAGCTTCTCATTCCCCACCCGCTGCGCCAGCTCGATCACCTCCAGATACGCATCCCGTTCCTCCGGATAATAAAACAGGATCTTCTCATACTCCTGCACCGCTGCCTCCACCTTGCGCTCCTGGCTGTATTTGCGTGCCAGTGCGTAGGACAGCAGCGGCTTTTCAAACTCTTCCGAAGGGTAGAACAACCTCGCAAAGGGTTTCGAGAACCATCCGGCCATCGCTGGAGCCACGGTTAATGCCGTGAAAATCACCAGACATATCACACCAGGAATGAGCGCAAACGGGGCCAGGATTCCGCCAAACAAAGCCGTGACCATCAGCCACAATCCCAGCAGGAGAAGAACTCCAGCCATGATCCAGCAAACACTCTTCCGAAGCATGCGCACGAATAACCCGCACGCCTCATAGGTCAAGAATGGCTCACAAAACTATAGCGGCCCTTCTCGTGCCATCCACTCAACCCTCTACTTCACCGCCTCATACAACGAAGCAATCCCCAGCGTGAGCTGGCGTGAGCTCGCGCTGGCGAAACCATTGGCGCAGATCAAAGCCTCCATCTCACGGCCTGAGGGAAAGCGTTCGATGGAACCGCAGAGGTACACGTAGGCTTCGCGTTTGCCGGTGATCCAGCCGGCGACGCGGGTCATGATCTGCTTGAGATAAAACAGGTACAACTGGCGGATGCCGGGAATGCGCGGAATGGAAAAATCGAGCACAAACAAGCGCCCGCCGGGCCGCAGCACGCGGTTCATTTCCTTCAGGGCGGCAGGCCAGGAGGCCATGTTGCGCAGACCAAAGGCCACCGTGAGCACATCGAAGACGCCATCCTGAAAAGGCAACGCCAGCCCGTCTGCGGCGACGAGGCTGCTGAACTGGCGCTTCTGCGCCTCACGCATCATGGGCACCGAGAAATCAGCTCCGAGCACTTTCGCCTGCGGGCAGGCGGCCTGGATGGCCTGGGCGAGATCCCCGCTGCCGGTGGCGAGATCGAGCACGCGCTGGGGTTTCAGTTCCGCGATGCGCCGTGCGGTGGTGCGGCGCCAGAGACAGTCGATGCCTAGACTGAGGACGTGGTTTGCCAGCACATAACGCGATGCGATTCCCGCAAATGCCTGCCTCACGAATCCTGCGTCTTGCATGTGACTTTCTGTTTAACCGGTTACCCGAGGCGGCACTGTTGCCGCTGGATGGTGCTCACGACTGGACTCGAACCAGCACAATGTTACTTACTAGAACCTGAATCTAGCGCGTCTACCAATTCCGCCACGTGAGCAAAGGAGTCGGGTTAACCGGGTCGAGAGTTTTGACCAAGCCGGAGAATACTCAAGCGAGAAAATGACTTTCTTCTGGCGACATGTCGGGCTTCGGGTAAGTCGCGTGGCATGTCCTTTCGTCTTGAGATGCTGCAAGTCGCACGCCTGGCCCCCAAACTCCTCGGGGAGTCGGCGGAACTGGTGGAGTCCTTCCTGCGTTCCCGTCTGTCCCCTGAGGGCGGATTCCTGGATCGCAACGACAAGCCGGATCTCTATTACACCGTGTTTGGCCTGGAAGGCCTGCAGGCGCTGTCTGTGGATGCCGCCACGATTCCCGATGTGCGGCCCTGGCTGACGCCATTCGGTGATGGGGAGCGGCAGGACTTCGTACACCTGTGCTGCCTAGCACGCTGCTGGGCGAATGCCGGCATGCAGGATTTTCCGATGGCCTCGCGTGAGGCGCTGGCGGCACGCATTGAGGCCTTTCGCTGCCCGGACGGCGGCTACCATCAGGCCCCGAAGCGCGCCAAAGGCAGCGCCTACGGCTGCCTGCTGGCCTGGGGTGCCTATCAGGACCTCGGCGGCATCCCGCCCGAGCCCTGGCGGCTGGTGGAATGCATGGGCGGCCTGCGCACACCGGATGGCGCATGGTCCAATGAGCCCGGCATACCCGTGGGCTCCACCACGGCCACGGCGGCCATGGTGGCCCTGCACCGCCACATGGACATGCCCCCGCCCGCTGAAGCGGTGGACTGGCTGATGCGCCAGTGCCTGCCCGCCGGCGGTTTCCTGGCCCTCCCCGCCGCTCCCCTGCCCGACCTGCTTTCCACCGCCGTGGCCCTGCATGCTCTGGATGCCGTGCAGGCGGATTACTCCCGGCTCAAAGAACCCTGCCTCGACTTTGTCGATTCCCTCTGGAATGCCACTGGCGGCTTCCACGGCAACTGGACCGACGACATGCTGGACTGCGAGTACACGTATTATGGGATGCTGGCGCTGGGCCATCTGGCGTGAGGGGAGTGAACGAGGCTGAGCACACCTCGCGAAATTAAGCGTCGAGGGAGCAAAGAGCCCTCGGAGCGCGGACCTCCGAGTCCGCAGCACGCCGCAAACACAGACGACTCCGAAGCCTCCCATCGGACATCGCTTTTTCGTCCCCAATGTCCTCGTGTTTCCAATGTCTAGCATGCAGCTACACCCGCTGCGTGAATGCGACCCGCTGCGGACTCGGAGGTCCGCGCTCCTGAAGCGTTTTCTGAAAAACGTGCACAAAAAACCCGGACATCGCTGTCCGGGTTCTCTGAATCAGTTGGCGACCTCGAATTACGCGAGCGCTTCCGTGAGGATGCGACCGCCGTTGACGATGTCGATGGGGCGGCCGCCGTCGGCCATGATGCGCTTCTCGCTGTTGATGCCGAGGAGGCGATACATGGTCTTGGCAAGATCTTCAGGGCCCACGGCATCGCGGTCGGGCTCACCACCGAGGGCGTCAGACGCACCGTGGATGTAGCCTTCCTTCATCCCACCGCCAGCCATGGCGACGGAGAACACGCGTGGCCAGTGGTCACGGCCGTTGGTGCCGTTGACCTTCGGTGTGCGGCCGAATTCGGAGCTGACCATGACGAGCGTGCGCTTGAGCATGCCGCGATCTGCTAGGTCGGTGATAAGGCGGGCGAAGGCCTGATCGAAGTTCGGGGCCTGACCAGTGAAGGCGTCCTTGATGTTGGAGTGGTGGTCCCAGCTGCCGTAGTTGACGGACACCATGCGGACACCGGCTTCGACCAGACGGCGGGCCAGCAGGAAGCGCTGACCTGCGGTGTTGCGGCCGTATTCGTCACGCAGCTTGTCGGATTCCTTGGTGAGGTCAAAGGCCTCACGTGCCTGCTTGCTGCTGATGAGGCCATAGGCGGCCTGATAGAAGCTGTCCATGGCGCTGATGGAGTCGGCTTTTTCGACGGCCTTGAAGTGCTCGTCCACGGTGCCAAGAAGGTTGCGGCGGCGGTCGAAGCGCTTCTCATCCACGTCTTTCGGGGTGAGGAGGTCGCGAACGGTGAAGCCTTTGTCAGCAGGATCGCTGCCGAGGGCAAAGGGACCGAAGGCGCTGCTCATGTAGCCGGTGCCCTGATCCGGAGCGACCATGTTTGGCACCACCACGTAAGGAGGCAGGTTGTTGCGGCTGCCCTGCTCGTGGGAGATGACGGAGCCGAAGCTTGGGAACTTGATGGCCGGGCTTGGGCGGTAGCCAGTGAACATGTTGTGCGTGCCACGCTCATGGGCTGCTTCACCGTGGGTCATTGAGCGGATGACGGTGAGCTTGTTCATGATCTTGGCGATGTTCGTGAACTTCTCACCGACGTATTCGCCGGGGATGGAAGTCTTGATCGGCGTGAACGGGCCGCGATAATCGGGCGAGGCAAAGGGCTTCGGATCCCAGGACTCATGCTGCGCCATGCCACCTGGAAGGTAGATGTGGATGATCGAGTCAGCGACGGGCTTGAAGGTTTCCACTTCAGGCATGACCTGCGCGGCCTGCAGGCGCAGCATCTCAGGGAGCGTCAGGCCAAGGCCGCCGAGCATGCCAACGTAAAGGAAATCACGACGGCTGACACCGGAGCGCAGATCAAGGTGATTGCCTTGGCAGAGAGAGTGCATTTTCATAAGGAGGGAGGGGGATTGTTGCTGGAATCGGAAGGAATTACGGGTCCCCCCTGCGGTTCTTGCATATCTTGCGAAAAATGATGCGGATCCTGTTTCAAGACTTCAAGGGGTCACCCAGCCGGCCTGCACCAGCTGGCTGATCCAGACCTGAAAATCCACCGGGGCATCCGGGGGAAACTTGAGCCGCAGGATCATCGGCACGGTGGCGTCCTCGCTCAATTGCAGCTGGTAATCCAGCGCCTTGGCGATCGGACCGTTCTTCTCGGCGTAGCCATAGACCACCTTGGCACCGGGTTCGGAAATGTTGCGCAGGCTGTAGCACTGCAGCTTGGAAGGATCTCCAAACTGGTTTTCAAAGTGCCCCGCAGGAGAAACCTGCACGCGAAAAAGAGTGGGCGCTGCCTGCTTCAATTCGAGGAAATCCGACCATGCCATCTCGCCTGCGCCCACGAAGGATTCCCAGTCCACCCGCGGTCCTGCCGCAGTGTGTTCCACCGTGGCCACGCGCCGGCCTCCGCCTTCAAAAACCACCACATGCTGGGTGAACTTGGGGGAGATTTCCGTCGCCTCGACGATCGAATCATACGCCATCGGACCATCAGCGTTCTTTGAATAGTAGATGCTCATCAGCGGGGCCACGCGCAGGCGGTCACGCACCAGCAGGACGCGCTGCTTCCAACTGGGGGTTTCCAGAAATTTGCCCAGAACCTCCTCCGCTGCTGCCAGCCGGGCCAGATCCCCGCCGCTGACTTTGGGCAGGGCGCTGGCGGTTTTGAGGTCGCCGCTGCCGGGGGGGCGAAACACGAGATTGCCGGAGTTCACTTGAGGCAGCGGCTCTTCCGGCTGCATCAGCGCCACGTCAGGGGGAAGCACCATCTTGCCGCCGTTGTCGTTCTGCGCTGGCGAATCACCTGCCTTGGCCAGTTTGGAGGCCAGCGTTTCACCTTTGGGCGGAGGAGATGGCAGCAGACTCCAGATCACGATGAGGACGACAATGGCACCCACGGCGCCCGCGCCGATCATGAGTTTCCGCCGAAACTTCTGGATCTCAGGATCCATGCGCATGCGATCAAAGGCATCCCCGGGCAAAGGCTGCGGCTCCTGGAAAGCAGCGGGAGCCTCACTCGGCTCCGAAGGGGTGCCGGTCGGCTCGTTCTGCGTCATCAGCAGCGCCCGGCGCTTTGTCTTGGTGGTCTTCTCCGCCATCTGCAGCATCACCATCTGCCCGCACTCAGGACAGGGGCGTGAACGTGTGACTGAAGAAACCTGGATTTCGACAGTTTTTTCGCAGTGGGGACAGACGAGGGTGGTGGCCGGCATTCTTGGCTGGTCGGTGATGAACGATAAATCACTCTGGCTGCTGGAATGAACCGCCGCAACCTGTGGTTGGTCAATTTCCCGTCCACACAGATGCCGTCATGCCGCTGCTGGAGCGCAGCCGCTGCAGGCCCCAGCTCATCATGATCCGGGCATCCTCCCAGATGTATTTCGTCTTGGTGCCAAGCTGGACGAGAATGACCTCACGTCCGCCGCTGGCGGCAGTGGAGATCAGGCAGCGCCCGCTGGCCACGGTGTAGCCGGTTTTCATGCCATTGCATTCGGGCATGACACCCAGCAGTTCATTGGTGTTCGTGAGGGTGACCACACGGCCGTCCGCACGCCGAAAGCTGAAATACTTCCGCCGCACCACGTCACGAATCACGTCATTGCGATAAGCCGCCATCGCCACGCGGGCCATGTCACGCGCGGTGGAGTACTGCCCGCCCACGGTGAGACCATGGGGGTTTTTGAAATTGGAGTTCGCACAGCCCAGGGCGCGCGCCTTGGCGTTCATTTTGGCGGTGAAAGCGCTGATGCTGCCCGCGTTGTCACGCGCCAGGGCATTGGCCACATCGTTCGCGCTCTTCACCAGAAAGGCGTAGAGCAGCTCCCGGCGCGAATACACCTCCCCCGGTTTGATGCCCAGCCGGGTCGGCTCCACGGCCACGTCGGAGGACTGCACGCGCACCATTTTATCGAGATTTCCCGTGTCCAGCACCACCAGGGCGGTCACAAGTTTCTGCGTGCTGGCCACACCGCGTGCCGTTTCAAAACTGCGCCCGGCCAGGTGCTGCCCCGTGCGTGCATCCAGCAGGAGGTAGGAGGCCGCACGGATGGAGGGGCCGGAGGTCGCCACGAGCATGGGCCGCTCAGGCAGCATCACCGGCAGGATCTGCGCGGCGTCTCCCTGGGCATACATGTGCTGGGAATTCGGAGCCACGGGAATGGCGCGTACCACGCCCTGCTCTGCGCAGCTGGCCATCAGCATGGCCGCCGCTCCTGTCATCAAAAAGTGGATCAATTTCATCATCATTATGACTGAACGCCAGGCATGTCCGCAGTTTTCATGCCGGACAAATTGCTCCTGGCCCTCAGCATCCGCCAGCGTCGGTTTGTTGTCAAACCTTGCGCCCTCCGACGTGCGCTCCATGTTCGGGCCCATATGGCACTTATCATCAACGGCGAACACATCGACGACGAAATCATCGAGGCGGAATTCCGCCACATCAAAGGACACTACGAACGCACCCTCCAGGTGGCCTGCTGTGAGCGCGACCCCGAATTCCGCGGCATCGCCAAGGACAACCTCATCTCCCGGGCCCTCCTCGGCCAGGAAAGCCGCCGCCGATACCCAGAAGTCTCCGAGGCCGATGTCACCGCACGCCTGACCAAGCTCATCGACGAGGCCGGTGGTGAAACGCAGTTCTACATGAACATCGGCATGCCCGTCAAAGACGAGGCCGTCGTCCGCGAAAACGTCGCCGGTGGCGTCAGGCTGGACAAAACGTTGCAGGAAATCTACGCCCCCGAGCCCGAGCCCACCGAGGCCGACCTGCGCGCCTGCTACGAGGCCAACCTCAAGCACTACATGACCGAGGAGGAGATCCAGGCCTCCCACATCACCAAAAGCCTTTCCGGCGCCACCAGCCGCCAGGAAATCTACCAGGCCATGCGCGATGTCCGCTCCCAGCTCCTCGCGGGAGCCGACTTCGCGAAACTCGCCGAAGAACATCGCTCCGGGGATCAGCAGCAGATTGACCTCGGCTGGTTCAAGCGCGGCGAATTCATGGAGGAGTTTGAGACCATCGCCTTCTCCATGGGAGAGGGGGAGATCAGCCCCGTGTTCACCACCCAGCTCGGTTTTCACGTCTGCACCGTCACCGGCCGCCGCCCTTCCGTGGCGCGTCCGTTTGATGAAGTGAAGGCCGATGTGAAGAATCGTTTCCTCGAAGAGTACCGGGATAAAAAGTTCAATGCCTTCCTCGAAGAACTCAAGGCTGGCGCCAAGGTCGAGGACACGGACCCTGAAGGCGAAAACTGCGGGCACTGAGTGTGAACGCGGGCTCAGGCCCCGAGGCCCTCACATTTTGGAGATCGCCGGCACGGAAGTGCGGAACACTTCCACCGGCTCCGGCAGCGAGTCCATGGGCGGAGGCCCGGGGAAATTGTCGTCCACAAAGCGCCGCCAGGTGTCGCGTGTTTTGGTGGAGATGAAGCCCTGCACGGTGTCGCCGCACTTGCCGCAGATCATCACGCTGTGCAGCAGGGAGAGCCCTTCGCACACGCCGGTGATCACAAAATCATCCATGCCCGGCGCATCACGCCGCGAATTGCACACCGCGCATGATTCCAGACCGCGCTCCAGCGTCACCTGCTCGTCCTGAAACTGCGCCAGCCGCTTCTTCGACTCCTGGGAGAACTCCTCCATCATCTGCGAGCGGCAGTGATCGCACAGCGCATACTCCATCACGCATTCACCGCGCTTGTAGGCCTTGGAGATTTGAAAGCCGCCGGGGAAGTCCGGGAGGGACTCGCCGCAGCGCGTGCAGTTCTGAAACGGGCGCTCCTCATACTCACACCGCAGGTCGGGCGGGATGGGCGGCGGCTGTTGGAGATCGTGATCAGACATCGGCTTGTTTGCAACAAAGCGCACAACATGGCAGTTTCACAGTCCAAACTCATGCGCGCCTTGCTTTTCCTCAGCCTCCTTCTCCCTGCCCTGCTGCCCGCCCAACCCGCAGACTGGCCTGACTCGCGGGGAAATGCGGCCATGACGGGCACCTCCCCCGTCGAGCTGAAATTCCCCCTCGAACTCGCCTGGCAGTTCAAGCTCATGGACAAGCCGAAGGGGCAGGCAGAGATGCTGGTCTCCAGTGCCGTGGTGCGCAGCGGGAAGGTTTATCTCGGCGACAAAGGCGGCCATTTTTTCTGCCTCAACCTGGTCACCGGCAAGGAGATTTGGAAGACCGAGGCCAAGGGGGCCTTTGATGGTGCCGCCGCTTTTGCAGGCGAACTCGTCGTCGCGGGCTGCCAGGACGGGTTTGTTTATGCCTGGAACGCCGACACTGGCAAGGAAGTGTGGAAATTTGAAACGCAGGCCGAAATCCACGCCGCCGCCAATGTGTGGACGAATCCCGAAACCAAGGCGCAGAAAATCGTGATCGGCAGCTATGACTACTCCATCTACTGCCTCGACGCCAAAACGGGTGCGAAGGAGTGGGCCGCTGAAACCGGCTACTACATCAACGGCGGCTCGGCCATCGGCGACGGCAAGGTCGTCTTCGGCGGCTGCGACAGCGTGCTGCATGTGCATGATGTGAAGACCGGCATGGAAGAGCGGCAGATCGAAGTTGGGGCCTACATCGGCAACAATGTGGCCATCGCGGACGGCGTCATCTACGTCAGCCACTACGGCAACCGCGTGGGCGCCTACCGCATTGCTGACGGCATGAAGGTGTGGGAATACGGCGAGCGCGAATTCGAGTACTACGCCGCGCCCGCCATCTGGGAAAAAGGCGTCTATGTGGGCGGGAGAGACAAACGCTTCCATGCCATCGACCGCGTCACAGGCGCGCAGCTCTGGGAATTCCGCGCCCGTGACCGCATCGACAGCAGCGCGGTCATTTGCGCCGGAAAGGTGGCGATCTTTGGCTGCGACGACGGGTATATCTACGCGCTCGATTTGAAGACCGGCAAAGAAGTCTGGCACAACGAAATCGGTGCGCCGGTGAAGACGTCAGCGGCGGTGGCGGGGGATTATGTGCTCTTCGGAGCGGATGACGGGGTGCTGTATGTGTTTAAGAATGGGAAGTGAGGAGGAATACGATGGTCACTCCTGACCGTCGATCAGCGCGCTCGCCCTCTACAACCAACCTCAAAATCCCCAAAGACTGACCCTCTCACACAAAAGGCACGATCGCGCAATGTGCCGACCGTTTACAAGAACGTTTGCTCCCTCTCGAAATGTGACCACCTTGTATCCATTGTTCCCACAACCAGGAGTACCTGCTCCATGTTCATGAAACCATGGCTCACACTGGCCGCTGCCTTGTCCCTTCCTTTGAGCGGCTTTTGCCAGCAAAGTAGTACGACCACCCCCAGAGAAGAAGCCGAGATCAAAAAGCTCATCTCACAACTGGCGATCGCAGATCAAAACCCAGATTTTCGTTCCATCCTAGAAAACGCAGGATTCGAGTTCCCAAATAAGACGGAGACTAAGATTGAGGCGGAGCGGATGATCGAAACACGGCGTGCAGACTGTCGTGCCGCCTTCAAAAGACTTTCCGCCTATAAGGAGAAAGCCATCCCCTTTCTTGTTGACCATTTGAATGATGACCGTCAGTCCGTCCACTTCCGCAATCATTTTACAGGCAGCTCTGTGGGTCACGCCTGCTTTTGGAACATTTACTACCAGTTTCAAGACCGCCCCGAAAACTACTCCTCCTATGGCCTCAGCCGGAAAGGTCGTGACGGCAAGCAGCACACCAAACCCTACTGGGAAGGCACCCCATTTGGCGAGGACGGCATCAAACTCTGGCTCCAGCAAAACGCGCAGCTCTCCTACCCCCAGAAACAGATCAAATGCCTGACCTGGCTGCTGGAAAAAGAAAAAGCCATCGGTGCATGTGACGCCGAAAGTTACTTTGAAAACATCCTGCCACTGGAGATTCGCATCCTGGAGCGGCGGCTGGGAACTGGAGAGAAAGTTGAAGCAGAATTGGAAAAACAACGCCAGGCGCTCAAAGACAAATCCCCGGCTGCAGTTCCGCCTGAACTGCTTCCCGTCGGCAATAAGCCTTGAGCGGACTCTTCCAAAGCCCCCCCCCAGCCTACGATGCCAGACCCAGAAGATGACGCATTTTGCGCTTGAGACGCCAAAAAAAGGAGCGGGGAATGGTGCGGTGGATGGCGAACTTTTTGACGTATTTGGACACAGTCCAGCGCGTGGTCAGGCCATCAGGGAAAAACGCGGTGTCACCGGCGCGCAGGGTGTGGACTTTGCGGCCCTCATTCTGTTCTTCGATCACCACCTCGCCCTCAAGGATCTGAATGATTTCATCCAGTCCAAAAATCCATTTAAAGCTGCCCTCTGTGCACTCCCAGACAGCGCATGAAAGCGTGTGGTCCGGAGCGATCGCCAGGGTGGTGGCGCGGGCAAGAGGATTGCCTTCCAGAATCCAATCGGGATTGATGGGTGAGGGGTGGAGATCTTGCTGATGCACAGAACCTGTCTGCATCTGGGGGTAGCTGCTGGACGCACGGAGAGTGCGGGGAACGGCGGTGCTATTGGCAAACCCAAACGACGATTGGATAGTGTTTTCCATATTTTCCATCTTTAAACGTAATAGCCAAATTGCCTATTGTCGAGAACGTCTGTGTAGCGGAAGCCTGACTTGAGGCTCCCTTCCGAGCCGCCACGCCATCCCTAAACCTAGGGTGAAGATCCCAACAAAGACCGCGGACAGCAGGGCAGGAAGTGCACCCGCCCAAAAATGAAGACACCTCCGCATCCATACGCTTTCCTTTCACCCTCAAGGAACTAGCTTAGGTAAGAGGAATTCAGCGACGGCCTGCGCTCCCCAGTGTCACGATTTGAAGCCCCTCCTTGCATCCCTGCAAGCCACCGCTAAAGGACATGCGTGCGTATCATTTCTGGCAGTGCAGGAGGGCTCGCTCTCGAAGTCCCCAAAACCGTCACGCGGCCCACGCAGGACCGTGTGAGGCAGGCTGTGTTCTCGATGCTGGGAGAACTCGTTCCGGGGGCGCATGTGCTGGATTTGTTTGCCGGCACGGGGGCCATCGGCCTGGAATGCCTGAGCCGGGGTGCTGCTTCGGCCGTGTTTGTGGATGAAAACAAGGGCGCCTGCGAGGTCATCCGCCGGAACATTGCCAAGACCCGTCTCACGGGCGCCACGGTGCGCCACAGCGATGTCTTCCGCATGCTGCCGCTGCTGGAAAAGGATGGAAAGCAGTTTGACCTGATCTTTGCCGATCCGCCCTACACGCACTGCGATGAGGACACGGATTTCGTGGCAAAACTGCTCGCTGAAGAAGCCCTGCCCGCGCTGCTGCACGCAGAGAGCCACCTCATTCTCGAAAGTCATCACTTCAACCGCGAAACCAAAAGCTGGCCCGGCTGGGAGGTGCTGACCGACCGCAATTACGGCTCCACCCGCATCGTCTGGCTGCGCAAACTTCCGCATGGCATCGAAAGCGCTTAGCCTCACTCTCTACAATGTCGCGCTGCCTTTGGGGCTCGTGCTGATGCTGCCAGGAGCCATCCGCAAGATGCGCCGCCGCAATGGCCGCTGGCAGGATCTGGCCCAGCGCATCGGCTTCTTTCCCCGTGAGACACAGGCCGCCATCAATGCCCTGCCCCAGCGCGAACGCTTCTGGGTGCATGCGGTGAGCGTGGGTGAGGTGGGAGTGGCAAAAAAGCTCATCACCCGGCTGCTCAAAACGAATGCCGATCTCGGCATCGTGCTCAGCACGACGACACCCACGGGATATGCGCTCGCAGAGGAACTGGCAGCTCAGCATGCGGGCCGCGTGGTGGCTATTTACAGCCCCATTGATCTGCCCGGTGTGGGCAGGCTCCTGCTGGAGCGCATTCAGCCCACGCAATTGGTGCTCGTCGAGGCGGAAGTGTGGCCCAACCTCACGGCTTCCGCCTCACGCCTCGGCATCCCTATTTCGCTGGTCAATGCGCGGCTCTCTCCGCGCAGCGAGCGCCGCTACCGCAAGTTTAGCTGGTTCATTGGGCCCATCTTTCGCATGCTCAAGCAGGTCCTCGTGCAGGAGCCTGACGACATCGCGCGCTGGCAGGGCTTTGGAGTCGATGTGGAGCGCATCCACCTCACCGGAAGCATCAAGTACGATCCCGAGGGTGCTGTGGTGCCTGCCATCAAGATCGAAGAACTGCATGCGGTGCGCGCTCTGGCAGGCATTGCCGAGGCGCAGCCCACGATGCTTGCCGCCAGCACGCACGCGGGCGAAGAGATCGAACTCGCGCGCGTCTTTCTGCGTCTGCGAGAGCAGGTGAGCAATCTCGCGCTGCTCATCGTGCCGCGTCATGTGGAGCGCCGTGCGGAAATCAGCGCTGAGTTGCAGAGCATCGGCATCTCCCCTGCCCTGCGCAGCGTTCCCAACTCACGCGTGGATGCCAGTGCGCCCGTCTTGCTGATCGACACCACTGGCGAGCTCGCCGCGTGGCAGCATCTCGCCACGCTGGTGGTGGTCGGAAAAAGCTTCCTGGCTGAAGGCGGTCAGAATCCCGCAGAGGCCGCGCTGGCGCAGAAGCCGGTGCTCTTTGGCCCGCACATGGAGAACTTCACGCCGCTGGTGGATCTGCTGCTCAAGAATAGCGGAGCGCAGCAGGTCGCTGATTTTGCGGAACTGGAATCTGCCTGCCGCACGCTGCTGCTGGACCCGGCCAAAGCTACGCAAATGGCGCAGGCTGGCCATGATGCCCTGAGCATTCACGAAGGTGCCACGCTGCGCAGCGCGGAGCGGCTGCTCCAAGGTGTCTAAGGCTCCTGCCCCCCATTTCCGCACTCGGAGAGTGCGGACCACTTCACGCCCAGTAGCACGGGCCATCCTGCCCGTGATGAGCGCTGCGTCTGCGGGCAGGATTGCCCGCACTACTTCAGCCCCAGAGTGACTGCGGGTACTCACCCGCATCAATCAGCGCGCGAATGCTGGCGACGACTTCGGCTTTGTCTTCAGGGTAGGTGACGCCGAACCATTTGCCGGTGGTTTCAAGGACGCGGACGTCGGCTTTGCCAGCGGCGATGAGGGCATCGACCTGGGCAGGAACGTAGCACTCGGATTTGAGCTCGGTGCCGCGCTCGGCGAGGAAGGCGGTGAAGGCGGCGCGCAGGTGCGCGAAGATGTCCGGGGTGAAGCCGAAGAAGTTCATGGACACGACTTCATTCCCGGTGAGCGGGACGTAGGCGCCCTCCACCTCGCGGTTTTCCGCACCGGTGTCGCATTTGAAAATCTTGGTCATTTCCAGCACGGTGCTCAGCATGCCGCTGGCATCGCAGGTGCAGACGCCACGGGAAACGCTGCCGTGGTCTGAAAGGGTGTTTTTGAGGTAGAAGCCCACCATGGACCAGTGGCTTTTGCCGTCCTGCGGACGTGGCTGGATGAGATCTGCGGCGATCTTTTTGAAGGCGTCCTGCCCGTAGAAGTCGTCGGCATTGATCATGAGGAATGGCTCGTTCACCACCTTTTCCGCCGCGAGCAGGGCGTGAGCGGTACCCCAGGGCTTGGTGCGGCCTTCCGGCACGGTGAACCCGGCAGGGAGATCGTGCAGATCCTGAAACGCGTAGGCCACCTCGATGCGGCCTGCATACTTCGAGCCGATCTGGGTGCGGAAGAGCTCCTCAAAATCACGCCGGATGACGAAGACCACCTTGCCGAAACCGGCGCGAATCGCGTCAAAGACGGAGTAATCCAGCACCACCTCGCCAGCAGGGCCCATCGCGTCGAGTTGTTTGAGGCCGCCGTAACGGCTGCCCATGCCGGCAGCGAGGATGAGGAGAGTGGGTTTCATCAAATGAATGTGGGAATTGGGTGAGAGCGCGCACCTATTCGTCGGGCGGCTGTCAGGTCAAGGCGAACTGCTGAGGCCAAGCCCCGCCCCGAACCTCACAACAGAGAGCTTGTGCTCCTTCGCCGTTTCGGCTTACATCCATGCACATGCTTCAAGACATCACGAAACTCATTCAGCTTCAGGAACGTGACCAGCGCATTCGTGCCCTGCAGAAAGACCTCAAGGACATCCCCACGATGCAAACCCGGGCCAAAATGCAGCTCGCGGGAGATCAGGCCGCCGTGGATGCCGCGAATCTGGCCATGAAGGAAGTCGAGGTGAAGATCAAAAACATCCAGCTCGATGTGCAGACGCGACAGACCTCCATCAAGCGTCTGCAGGACCAGCAGTTCGAGACGCGCAAGAACGACGAATTTGCCGCCCTCGGGCATGAGATCAAGCGCTACCAGGCCGACGTGACCAAGCTGGAAGACGGCGAACTGGAGCAGATGGAGGCCCTTGAAGGCGCCAAGGAGAAGCTGAAGGAAGCGCAGGCCAAGCTGGCCGCCACCCAGGTCCGCGTGAACGAGGAACTTAAATCTCTGGAAGAACGTGGCGTGGGCGTGAAAAAGCGCCTCGATGATCTCAACGCTGAACGCGCCACGCTGGCCGCACCGATTGATCCCGATGCCCTCGACCTCTACACACGAATCTTCAACAAGAAGGGCGATGCCGCCATCGTGCCCATGGAAAACGCCATGTGCGGCGGCTGTCACATGAAGGTGGTCGTGGGTGTCATCCAGTCGCTGAAGCAGTCGGAGAAGCTGACGCAGTGTGAATCCTGCGGCCGCATATTGTATCTGGTGGAGTAGGCCGGGAGAAAGGCATCTCATTCTCGCCGGCACATTTCCATCGGCGCCGGATCCGCCGTGTGGCTGAGGGAGAGCAGGAAGACGAGGCACGATGCATCGAGTTCTTCATGTCTTGACTCCTTGACCGCATGACCTTTGAAAGGTCTTTTCCTCTCCATGACCTTCACCATCGAGTCGTTCCACTTCCACGTGCTGCCCATGCGCACGCGGTTTCCGTTCAAGTACGGCATCGCCAGCATGAACGCGCTGCCGCACCTCTTCGTCACCGTGAATCTGGTGGTGGATGGCAAAGCCGTAAGCGGACTCGCCAGCGAAGGCCTGCCGCCGAAGTGGTTCACGAAGAATCCGGACACACCCTTCGAGTTCGACCTCGCGGAGATGATCGCCGTCATTCAGAATGCCTCACGCATCGCGCGGCTCGCTGCTGAAAAACCCACGGGCTTCTTTGCGTGGTGGCAGAACCTTTACGCAGAACAAAGCAACTGGGCCAAGGTCAAAGAAGTCCCTTCCCTGCTCGCCAATCTCGGCGTGAGCTTGATCGAACGCTCGGTGCTCGACGGTCTTTGCAAAGCGCTAGGCCAGCCCCTGCATGCCGTGCTGCGCTCGGATGTGCTCGGTATTGATCTCGGTGCCGTGCGTGAAGAACTGCGCGGCATGCGCGTGGCCGATGTCATCGCACCCGCTCCTTTGACGCATGTGAACGCACGCCACACCGTCGGCCTCGGCGATCCGCTCAGCGCCGCCGATGGCACTCTGGACGACGGCCTGCCTTACACGTTGGAGGAAAACATCCGCGCCTACGGCCTGCGCTATTTCAAGATCAAAGTCTGCGGCAAGCCCGAGACCGACCTGCCGCGCCTGCGTGAGATCACCCGCATCATCACCGCGAATTGTCCCTCCGGCTTCCACGCCACGCTCGATGGCAACGAGCAGTTCTACGACCTCGCCTCCTTCCGTGAATTCTACGCGACGCTCAGCGCTGATGCCGCCCTTGCGCCGCTTTTCCAAAATCTGCTCCTCATCGAGCAGCCGCTGCACCGCTCGCAAGCCTTGAACGATGATGTGGCCGCGACTCTGCAATCATGGACCGAAGGCCCCGGCATGATCATTGATGAAAGCGACGGCTCTCTCGCCGACTTGCCACGGGCGTTAGACCTCGGCTATCGCGGCACCAGTCACAAAAACTGCAAAGGCATCGTCAAAGGCATCGCCAATGCCGCCCTTCTAAAAAAGCGCACCCCGGTCATTCGCGGCGGCCCCATCCTCAGCGGCGAAGACCTCGCCAACGTGGGCCCCGTGGCTCTGCTGCAGGATCTCAGCGTCATGGCCCTGCTCGGCGTCCCCCACGTGGAGCGCAACGGCCACCACTACTTCCGCGGCCTCAGCATGCACTCCCCTGCCACACAGGATGCCGCACTCGCCACTCACGCCGGATTGTACCACCGCCACGCCCAAGGCTTCGCGACTTTGAACATCGAAAATGGCAGGCTGGATCTTCAGAGCGTGAACGCCGCCCCCTTCGGCTGCGGGATCACTCTCGACGTCTCCCAGTTTGAACCGCTCAACGGCTGGATCAAGCGTGGTGGCATGGGGGAGCTGTGAAGGAATGAAAATTGACGAAATCACGGAAATCAGCAAAGTTCCTTGCATGACTTATTCTTCTACTCTGACTTCCAAAAATCAGACGACGCTGCCCAAGGCTATAGCCACTCTGCTGGGAGCCAAGCCCTCGTCGATTCTAGCTTATGAAGTCTTGGAGGACGGCAAGGTTCTCCTCACGGCAAAGTCGGCAACCTTCAAAGATATCGCCGATTCGTTCCCGAAGAAAAAACCGACCAACCCTGTCAGCATAGCGGACATAAAAAATGCTGTGCTCCAAGGTGCGGCCAAAAGCTTCAAGAAGTCGGCGAAATGACAGGTTTGGACACCAACGTACTCGTACGCTACCTCGCACAGGATGACGAAGCACAATTGCGGGCGGTGCTGACTCTGCTGCTGAAAAAAGGTGCGACTTTCTTCGTTCCAGATTTGGTGCTAATTGAAACCGATTGGGTGCTCAGCACAATCTACCAGTGGAGCGCGGAAGAGATCGCCGAGGCATTTGGCCGGTTGCTAACCGTTCACAATCTGATCTTTGAGGATGAAAGCAGAATTCGTGGCGCTTTGCGTGCACTTCGACAGGGTGCGGATTTGTCAGACGAACTCATCGTTGATCGTTGTCGCGAGATGGGATGTAAAACCGTGGCAACTTTTGACAAAGGCATCACCAAACGACATCCGGGCTTTGCCGTGACTCCCAAGTAATCCCCTGCGGTAAATCTACCGTGAAGATGCGCCACAGTCATGGCCGCATTGAATGGCTACCCTCCAAATTCGAACAAGTCCTGGCTGGCTTCCTTCGTTGAGAGAAAATGGTCCTTCAACTGGCGGCGATCGGCCTCCATAAAAGCACTGCCGCCTATCATTTGGATCAAGCGCAGACGCACGGTCTGCCACAAGGACATCGACCCGGGCAGAACGGGGAGGCCTGTATTCCTGACGACGCCCACGGCTCGGTCATCCCACAAGGCGATCATCTTGTGATCTTTGCGGTTGGTGATTTCCAGTTTTGGCAGCCCGTGGCGCATGCACCACTGATGAATCCTTTCCTCATCCTGGGCGTTGCCGGCACGAGCGGTGAAAATTTTGACAGTGCGGCCCGTTTCGATCCAATGCTGCACTCGTTTGAGCATGTGCGGCACGGGGTTGCCGATGCAATGCGGCTCGGCATCGGGATCAGCCATGGCCAAGGTGCCATCGAGGTCGACTCCGATCCACCCCCTCCTGGGGTATTTCGGGTATTGGATCTGCTCTTGGTCAGGCCTTTGATTTTTCAGCATGGCCCGTACGATAACTTCAAGTCATCTCATGCATGATGAATCTTGCTTCATTTGGGCCTAGCCAAATTCAAAGGCGACTCAGTTAAGCCGCCACGCATTCAGGCTCAGCATCTGCAAGGTGACTTGGAGGCGCCACCGCAAACACAAACCGGTGAATGCCCGCGAGATCTGCTGCCGTGCAGGCATTCAAATACCCCAGCTCCGTGCAGCGCGTTGCAACCGGCGCCCCCTGGTCATACCCCACTTCAAGAGCGATGAGCGCCCCTGGGTTGAGATGCGGCAGCGCCTCATTCAGAAAGCGCTCCACGATACGCAATCCATCAGGTCCACCATCCAGAGCGAGGATGGGATCACGCTTGACCTCGGAGCTCAGAGTCGGGATTTCGGCGCTAGGGATGTAGGGCAGATTGGCGACGATGACGTCGAAGGCACCGGTGATTTTTTCAAAGAGGTCGCTGCGCAGAAGTTTGACGTTGGCGCTGAGGCGTGAGGCATTGAGACGGGCGAGATCGAGGGCATCTTCGCTGATGTCGGCCAGGGTGGCTTCGCTGAGCGGCCATGCTTTGGACAAGCTGAGGCCGATGCAGCCGGAACCTGTGGCCATGTCGAGCACACGCGCAGGTGCGGTGGTACATTTTTTGAGCACGAGTTCCACCAGCGTTTCCGTTTCGGGGCGCGGGATGAGGGCGCGGTGATCGCTCACAAATTCGTGGCCGCAGAATTCCACGCTGCCGAGCAGGTGCTGCAGCGGCTCCCCTTCCCCACGACGGCGCAGCAGCTCGCGCAAGGTGACGAGATCCGCCTCGGGGACGGATTCGCCAAAGCGGAGGTAGAGGTCAAGCCGACGACATCCCAGGACGTGGGCCAGAAGGTGTTCCATGTTCAGCCGGGCTTCGTCGATCTTGCGTTTCTCCAGGTAGGCGGTGCCGGAGCTGACGATTTCGAGAATGAGCTTCATGAGAGGAGAAATGACAAATGCCGAATGGCTGGAATCAAAGCAATCCACCACGGACGCTCACTAATCAGACGCAGCAGGCTGGATCAAGCCGGATTCCGTGATGATTTGATGGATGTGCTCATCGTGAAACTCGACAGTGATGTGATCCACGATCTGGACATCGAAGGCGACGGCAATGCGCTCCGCGCGGCATTGGGGATGAGCCAGAAGCCGGTCGTAGTAGCCGCCGCCACGGCCCAGGCGTTTCCCACCATGGGTGAAGGCGAGCCCTGGAACGAGGATGATGTCCAGTTCAGCGATGCCGATGTGTGGACATTGCGGATTCGGCTCCCAGACGTTCATCTGGCCGCGATGAAGGTCTTCCATGCTCAGGACATGCCGTGCCTGAAGCCCCTGATGTTCGATTTGGAAAAAACACGTCCGGCCCCCTTGTGCGTGCAGGGCCGGCAGCAGATGCGTCACGAGATCGGGCTCATTTTTCAGACCGCCAAAGAGTGCGACTGTAACACCGGCTGGCCATGTGGCGGCGAGGTGCTTGAGGTGGGCGGCGATGTGAACGCTCGCCTCACTGCGCGCGGCTTCATCCATGGCACGCAGGCGTTCGCGCATGAACTGGCGCAGCGTGGGTTTGTCTTGCATGGCGTTCGCAGTTAGGATGGATGGAACGCGCGGGAGCTGGCGGATGCGCTGACCGACAGACAGGAGTGTCTGTCGTACCTCAGAGAAGTTCGGGTTTCTGCAGCAGTTCCGCCACGCGTTTGAGCAGGCGGCCGGCACCACCACCATCGAGCACGCGATGGTCAAAGCTCAGCGTCAGTTCGGCTTCGGTCACGGGGATGAACATGTTCACTTCCTCGCTCCAGTGCGGCACTTTGCTGCCGGCACCGAGGCCAAGGACGAGATTCTGCTCGGGCAGCGGGATGGGAGTGGCCCAGACGATGCCGAACGTGCCGAAGTTTGTGACCGTGGCAATGCCGGGACGTTTCACATCGTTCGGCAGACGGCGCGCACGGGCCTGCTCGACAAGTTTGTTGTAGGTTGGCACCAGTTTGACCAGCGGAGTCTTTTCCACTTCACGCAGCGTGGGCACCATCACGCCGTCATCGACTTCCACGGCGAAGCCGATGTCGATGGCGAGCGGATGCACGATGCGATTGCCCACCAGACGTCCGGCAAAGGCGGTGTTTTCAGCCAGCGCCAAGGCAAGAGCGCGAATGACGTAGAGTGCGGGGCCGGGCTTGGGATCGGCTTTTTTGCGATGCGCGAGCATGGCGTCCAGCATGATGGGGCTGCCCACGGTCGCCAGCGGGCGCGTCCAGCTGCGGCGCATGGAATCTGCCACGGCGATGCGCATGGGGGAGGCAGGCGTCATGCGGTGCTGCTCCAGCGCACGCAGGAAGGCCTCAAAATCTTCGACGGTCACCCGGCCACCAGCACCCGTGCCGGGCACACCGGCGAGGTCGGAGGCGTTCAGCCCAAGCTCAAGCATGCGGGCACGCATGCGTGGGGAGATGTAGCTGGCCCCAGTAGCGCCCGCAGGCACGGGCAGGCCTCCAACGACCGGCTCGACCGTGGGCTGGCGCGTGGAAATGACGTCGTTGTCACTGATCTTGAAGTGAAGGTTTTCCACTTCTTCGGAGCCGGTGCGGGCGGCCGCCGGCGCAGATGCCGCAGGCTGGCTCTCATCGACAAGGCCGAGGGACAAGGCGTTCTCCGGGGTGATCTCAAAGGCGGCAAGCGTGGAGCCGACGGCGTAACTGGTCTGCGCGGTGGCCACAATCTGGCCAATGGTGCCGGCGCAGGGTGCAGTGACGGCCATGGTGGCCTTGTTCGTCTCGACTTCAAAGAGATCACAGCCCGCCTCAACCACACGACCTGGCTCGACCAAAATACGAATGATGGTGGCTTCGGCGATGGATTCGCCAAGCTGAGGCATCAAGATGGGAATGGTGCGCATGACGGAATGCTGAAAAACAGGGAGGCTGATTTAATTGCGCAGCAAACGCCGAAGAGCGGCCGCGATGGTGGAGGTGGTGGGACGATGCGACTTCCAGAGGTTCGGATGATACGGAATCGGCGTGTCTTTGGAGTTCAGACGCATCGGCGGTGCGTCGAGCAGATGGAAGCCATCCGTGGTGACGCGGGCGATGATTTCCGCTGTGACCCCTCCCCAAGGGAAGGCTTCTCCCAAGGCGAGCAGACGTCCGGTGCGGGCGACGGAGGCCAGAATGGTGTCCGTGTCCATGGGCTTCACGGAGCGAAGATCGACGACTTCAATCTGGTAACCATCGAGCTGGAGCTCCTCGGCAGCGCGCAGGGCTTCATGCACCATGGCGCTGTACGTCACAATGGTGGCATGGCGGCCCGGACGTGCGATGCGCGCCTTGCCGATGGGCAGTTCACGGTCGCCGATCTGGTCAGCCTTGAGGTGGTAGTACAGGAACTTGTGTTCGCAGAAGATGACGGGGTCGTTCAGCTTCACGCTGTCCAGCAGCATCCAGTAGGCATCTTCCACGGTGGCAGGCGTCACGATCACCAGACCGGGATAGTGCGCATAGATGGCCTCCATCGACTGGCTGTGAAAAGGGCCGCTGCCAGCCGTGCCGCCGGAGGGCATGCGAATGGTGATGGGGCACGGCACATTCGTGCGCCAGAAAAGCGTGGCGGCCTGATTGACGATCTGGTTGAACCCGATGGAGGAGAAGTCAGCGAACTGCATCTCGATGATGGGCCGCGCGCCTTCCACGGCGGCACCCACAGCCATGCCCACCATCGCATCTTCGCTGATGGGGGCGTCGAAAACGCGGTTGGGGAATTCCTTGCTAAGGTTCTTTGTGGCTTTGAACGCGCCGCCAAAGGTGGCGATGTCCTGCCCATAGAGAAACACCGATGGGTCATCGCGCAGGGCCTCATACTGGGCCTCTCGAATGGCTTCGAGGTAGGTGATGCTCATGCTTCGTGCTGTCCCTCCACAAGCTCAGCGCAGGAAAGGGCCTGCCAGTTTTCTTTGAAAGGATCAGGAGCTGGTTCTTTGGACACTTTGGAAACGGTTTGATCAACGTTGCGGCGCACCTCTTCATTGAGCTCGCGCAGATCAGCGGAGGACATCCAGCCGTGATCACGGGCAAAATCTTCCGCCACCTGCAGGCAGTCGCGCGCCGAAGCCCCCTGCCGCTTGGTGTCAGGAATGTAGGAAGCATCATCGTGCTCGCCATGTCCGGCCAGGCGCAGCAGTGTGCCCACGATCATCTGGGGGCCGCCGCCTGCACGTGCATTGGCCACGGCAGTCCGGAAGGCCTTCAGGCAGGAGGCGAGGTCTGTGGCATCCACCGTCACGCCTTCGATGCCGTAACCCGCCGCACGATCCACCAGATTCTCACAGGCATACTGGCGGGTGTTGGGCGTGGAGTAGGCGTATTGATTGTTCGCGATGCTCACGATGATGGGCAGTTTTTCCACGGCCGCCATGTTCAGACCTTCGTGGAAGGCGCCCGTGGAGGTGCCCCCATCGCCAATACTGGTGGCTCCGATGCTGTCGGCCAAAGTCCCTGCCAGACGCCGGGCGAAGAGTCCGCCCGCCACCACCGAAAGCAGGCTGCCCAGATGGCTGATCATGGCCAGATGTCCTTCTTTCGGACGCCCACGGTGGATGTTGCCATCCCGGCCGCGCATGGGGCCGGTGACGGCGCCGAGGTAGGTGCGGACACAGTCGAGAATGGGTTCGCCAAAGGCGATGCGACCCGCCTGGTCACGGATCAGGGGGCCGTAGATGTCCCTGCCCTTGCGCAGCTGCACGCCGAGGGCGGCGCTGAAGGCCTCCTGGCCTTTTCCCAGATAGACCCCGCCGACGATACGCCCCCCCGCCCGATAGAGCGAACCAAGCTTCTCCTCCAACACCCGCGACAGCAACATGTGCTGGTAGGTGAGGAGAAATTGATCGCGAAAATCGGATGTCAGGTCGGTTTCGACGCAGTTGATCGATGAAGCAGGTGCCACGAGTTACATTTGGTATCAAGGGCAACAGTTTCGTCAATAGCCTCGCGGCAAGGAATCCGCTACTCTGGCAGAAATATTAGCGCATGTGGCATCCCTTCGGCTTATCCCAGAAAATGTCTTTTTAATATTTTGAGTGACAAACCGAGAAGAATTTGTATAAAATGTTTGAAATTTCAATAACTCAGTGTATTTTTAATAAACATCTCTGAAATTTTTAGAAAACCATGGAATCGCTCAACGCCACTGCTGCTGCTGATCCTGCATTCGCTGGCTTCCATCTTCAAAGCTATGGAAGTCTGCTGCTGCCGGACCATCCCATCCGCTTTGGATTCCAAGTGGACATCGTTCCTGACAACTGCCCCACCAGCATCCTCTTTGGCCTCGTCAGCCGTGATCCTGTGAATGGCGGCAAGGCCAAGACCACGGGCTTTGCTGTGCGGGTGGATCTGGAAATGCGCGAAGTTTGGGATGCCCTGAACAGCAGCGGCCTCGTCGGCTGGGTGGAGCACCCCAAGGGGCTCGCAGGTTTCACCGATGAAGAACCCCTGCTCCTGGGCTGGGAGATCGAATATCATGGCCACGCCTTGATTCCCAAGCTGGTGGTGGCCGATCAGCAATGGCTTTATCCAGCCATCCAGTGCCCGCATCCCATGGTTATGGAGACGGTGATCGGCTGGCAGGGCGAATGGGAGCGCGATCCAAGAGCCACCTTCCTGCATCCGGCGCTATGGCGTGAGCAGCTCCCCATGCACTCCGCCCAGCAGCCCGAGGCCATGGCGGCCTAGGATGGCGGACAGCTAACTCAAGCTCCGGCTTGAATCCCTGTGTTTTTCCCGTTACCAGACGGGCTCATGAAAAACACGGAAAGTCGCATCCTCATCACCGGCGGGGCCGGATTCATCGGCAGCGCCCTCGTCTGGGAGCTCAACCGCCGGGGCTGCGAAAACATCGTGGTGTGCGATCGCCTCAGCACGGACGAGAAGTGGAAAAACCTCGTCCCGCTCAAATTTGCCGACTACATCGACGGCAACGATCTCCTGCAAGCAGTGCAGAACAGCCCCGCCAAGCTGGGCCGCTTTGACCACATCCTGCACCTCGGCGCCTGCTCCGCCACCACCGAGCGCGACGCGGACTACCTGATGCGGAACAACTACGAGTTCACCAAGCAGCTCTGCCAGTGGTCGCTCGCCAATCAGACCCGCTTTGTCTATGCCTCCTCAGCCGCCACCTACGGGGACGGCGCCCATGGCATGGACGACCAGATGCCCGACATCCACGCCCTGCGCCCGCTAAACATGTACGGGTACTCCAAGCACCTCTTTGACCTGCACGCCAAGCGCGAAGGCTGGCTGCCAAACATCGTCGGCCTCAAGTACTTCAACGTCTACGGTCCCAACGAGGACCACAAGGCCGACATGCGCAGCCTCGTGCACAAGGCCTGCGGCCAGATCCTCGCCACCGGCAAAGTCCAGCTCTTCAAATCCCACCGTCCCGACTACAAAGACGGCGAGCAGATGCGCGACTTCCTCTATGTGAAGGACGCCATCCGCATGACCCTGCACCTCGCCGAAACCCCGGCCGCCGGCGGCCTCTTCAACCTCGGCTCCGGCAAAGCCCACACCTGGATCGAACTCGCCACCGCCATCTTCACCGCCCTCGGCAAGGAACCGAACATCGAGTTCATCGACATGCCCGAGCACCTGCAGTCCAAGTACCAGTACTACACCTGCGCCGACATCACCAAACTGCGCGGCTCAGGATTTGAGACCGAGATCACGCCGCTGGCAGAAGCGGTGCGGGATTACGTGCAGGGCTACCTCGTACCGGACAAGCGGCTGGGGGATGAGGTGGTGGGTGGGTGAGTTGTCTGAGGCGCCCAAGCTCAGCGACTCGACTCGCCGGACGAACGGAGTGCAACAGTAGCGCAATGGCAGGGGCGCTACAGCGCACGGTTAGATGTTGCATTCATTCGGATTAGGTTTCGAAGAATGAGAAAGCCGGTTGTGGTGAATATCAGCGAGAATGGGACAGCCAGAATGAATGGCCACCACGCAAAGTCGCGGTCAATGACGGCAAAGTATGGATGCTGTGGGTCGATGAACACGCGGATGGGCGTGCCGGAGCGACAAGCGGAGGACAACCGCTCGTAGAAATCGCGAGTCTTCTTGAAAATAGCGATTCGCGATCCTGTGAACGATTCCCCTCCGACTTGATAATCGTAACGCACGATGGTCGAAGTTGTAGCTCCGCCTCTACCTCCACTCGATGTCCGGGACTCAACTGAGCGCAAGTGCGCAACTGCTGTGACCTCAGCGCGTGTGCGCCAATATCCGTAAAGAACATCAGTTACGATGCCAAAGAACAACAAGAGGCCAAATGCAAAACAAGCACCACCGAATAGCCAAACCACGAGGCCTTGTCCTCGGGATAACTTCTGCGAGTGGTCTTTCATGATATGCGAGCGACAACTAACGCCCGGATGAGACAACGGCGAGCGGGAAGCGTCAATGTCCCGACAGATTCCATACGCCCCCTAGCCTGCATCCGTTTTGTTGGGCCGTGGATGGGTTAGCTTGTGAAACAGCCAACTGGGGTGTAATACCACCTTGGCATTACCCCCTTGAATAGTCATCTGAGTAAACTCAGATTGTAGTGTCAGCGGCTGACCGCTGGTCCTATGATCTCAGATCACCCGGGGCCAAGAGCCCACGAACAAACCCGCCTTTGAATGCACGCCGTCAGGCCGTGTCTGGCAGCCCGCTGACCACGAGGACCGCCTCCAAGGCAGCCTATTTTTGGATTCCCCGGGGCATTCCGCCATTCGACAGCGGGGGGATTGCATGCTAAACACCACGCCCCATGTCAGCCCCAACCAACCGTCTCGACGCCCGTTTTGCCCAGCTTCGCACTCAGAAGAAGAAGGCATTCGTCGCCTATGTCTGCGCCGGAGATCCCACCCTGGATGCCACCATCGACATCGTTCTGGCTCTGGAGCGCGCCGGGGTGGACGTGGTGGAGCTGGGCGTGCCCTTCTCCGACCCGCTGGCGGATGGCGTGGTGAATCAGATGGCGGCGGACCGGGCGCTAAAGGCCGGAGCCTCCACGCCGAAGGTGCTGGAGATGATCCGCCAGCTCCGCACGAAATCCCAGATCCCTCTGGTGCTCTTCACCTACCTCAATCCCGTCTATACCTACGGCTACGAGCGCTTCCACATCGACGCCGCTGCCGCCGGGGCCGATGGCGTGCTGGTGCTGGATCTCCCGCCGGATGAGGTCGCGCAGAATACGGAGCTCAAGCCCACGCCGGAGCTGCGCCACATCCAGCTCATCGCCCCGACGTCCTCGACCGAACGCATCACCAGCATCGCGAAAAGCGCTGAAGGCTTTGTCTATTACGTGAGCCGTCTCGGCGTTACGGGTGCGCAGGTGGAGATCGCCTCGGGCATCGCCGAGCAGGTCGCCATCATCCAGGCCGCCACGGACGTGCCGGTGTGCGTCGGCTTCGGCGTTTCCAATCCCGCCCAGGCCGCCGAGATCGCCAGCAAAGCCGATGGCGTCGTGGTGGGCAGCGCCATCGTAAAACTCATTGAGCAAAACGGCACCGCGCCGGATTGCGCCGCCAAGGTGGAAGCCTTCGTGAAGCCGTTGGTCGATGCCGTGCACGCCCTCTAATTTCTGCCATTCCGCATTCCCCACTCCTCATCCGCATTTCCATGACCCTCAACTTCACCAAAATGAACGGTGCCGGCAATGACTTCGTCATGCTGGACAATCGCGACCTTTCCATCTCGCTGACGAAAGAGCAGATCGAAAAGCTCTGCGACCGCCATCGCGGCATCGGGGCCGATGGCCTCCTCTGCGTGGAGCCTGCCACGGGCACCGGCGACTTCAAGATGCGCTACTACAACGCCGACGGCGGCGAGGCCGAGATGTGCGGCAACGGCGCGCGCTGCTTTGGCCGTTTTGTGAACCACCTTCACGATGGCAAGCTGACAAAGATCGCCTTTGAAACGCAGGCCGGCATCATTTCCGCCGAGTTTGAAGGAGACCAGGTGCGCATCAACATGAGTCCTCCGCACAACCTCAACCTCTCCCAGCACCTCGAAGTGGCCGGGGCCGGGCTGACCGTGCACAGCGTGAACACGGGCGTTCCCCACGCCGTGGTCATGGTGGATGACCTGGACGTGGTGCCCATCCGCGAATGGGGGGCCGCACTGCGCTATCACGAAGCCTTCAAACCCAAGGGCACCAACGCCAACTTCGCCAAAGTCGTCGCCCCCGGCAGCATCGCCATCCGCACCTATGAACGCGGCGTGGAGGACGAGACCCTCGCCTGCGGCACCGGCATGGTGGCGTGCGCCCTGGTCTACCACGAGCTCACCGGCGAGCCCGGCCCCATCAGCGTTCTCGTCAAAGGCGGTGATACGCTCAAGGTGGGCTTTGAAGAGCCGGACAAGAGCGAGTACACGAATGTGACGCTGTTTGGCCCGGCTGACTTTGTTTTTACGGGGAGCGTCACCATTTGACCAAGCACCCCGTCACCTAGGAGACTGAAATTTGGCAGGACCTGTGCTCAGGCCCAGCCCCACAATTTCCAATTTTCAGTTTTCATTTCTCAGTTTTCAGTCCGACAAATCCCGCCCTTTTCCCCACCGCCCCATGTTCGCCGGAACCCACACCGCTATCGTCACCCCTTTTCGCAACGGCCAGATTGACGAGGCCGCGCTCAAATCGATCATCGACTTCCAGTTCGACAATGGTGTGACGGGCGTTGTGCCATGCGGCACCACGGGGGAATCCCCCACGCTGGATCACGAGGAGCACACCCGCGTGGTGAAGCTGACCGTCGAGTTTTCCAAGGGCCGCGGCGTGGTCATGGCAGGCACGGGATCGAACTCCACCCGCGAGGCCATCGAGCTCACCCAGGAAGCAGAAGCGGCAGGTGCCACCGCATCTCTTCAGGTCGCGCCGTATTACAACAAGCCCACCCCGGAAGGCCTTTACCAGCATTTCAAGGCCATCGCCGACAACACCAAGCTACCCCTCATGCTTTACAGCATCCCCGGACGCTGCGGCATTGAGATCGGGCTGGATGTCCTCGTCCGCCTTGCGGAAAACTGCCCGAACATCCGCTCCATCAAGGAAGCCGGTGGCAACCCCGAGCGTGTCAGCCAGATGAAGCAGATCCTGCCGGCAGACTTTGAGATCATGTCCGGAGACGACGGCCTCACCCTGCCCTTCATGTCCGTAGGCGGCGTCGGCATCGTCAGCGTGGCGGGAAACCTCATTCCAAAGCAGATCAGCGAGATGGTGCAGCTGGCCCTGAAGGGCGACTACGCCGCCGCGCTTCAGATCCACACGAAGTACTACCCGCTCTTCGCCGCCTTCCTGAAACTCTCGACGAATCCCATCCCGATCAAAACCGCGATGGCTCTCGCCGGTCATTGCACCGACGAGCTGCGCCTGCCGATGGTGGGAATGGAACCGGAGAAGGTTGCCGAGCTGAGCGCCACATTGAAGAAGCTGGGAATCATCGCGTAATCACGCACGTCAGCTCGCATCCCCCAAATACGGCTCCGCGAGATGCAGCCAAGGGTGAATCACGCCATGGTCTGCGATCTCCTTGCCGAAAGCTGTGCTCATGAACTTTGCGTCGGGGATCACGCCCACGCGCCCCAGATCTAGCCGGTCCGCATCCCAGCAGGTGCCGATGGTAGGATCGGTGTGATGGTCGGCATCGGTGTGCCAGATGCAAGCCAGACGCAGTAGCTCATGGTCCTCATCAGAAAGCTCGCAGAGCTGACCGCGAAAGGTGGCCGCAAATTCCGCGCCGCGTTTTCCATGGCCGGGATCTCGCCCCTCGTTCTCGCGCCGGCTGTCATGGAACAGGGCGAACAGCCGCACCACATGAACCCTGGCACCCGTTCGCGCAGCCAGGATGCAGCCATTGCGTTCCACACGCCGCCAGTGGTCAGGCCCATGCAGCGAATATGGGCTGCGATGGCTCGGCGCCTGTGTCACCGCCTCCCAGAGGCGGGTGTAGTCGATCAAAGGGGGCATTCGACATCTTTATCAGCACATAGGCAGAATGCGCCAGCCAAAACGCCCGGCCGCGTTGCAGGCTGGACAGCTTGCCCGGCATGCGCATCAATAGGGCATGAAGTTTCTGCGCCACCTGTGCCTTCCTTTGCTGCTGGGGCTGTCCAGTTGCACCTACCTGGAAAAAAAGTTCGGAGGCATGTCGTCTTCGAAAGACTCGCCTGAGGACAAGCGCGTCGGAGAGGCGAAGGTGATCGGTGTGATCGAACTGGTGAACCCCGAGCAGAACTATGTGCTCATCAATTGTGAACATCGGGTGGACATCCCGGCCGGGACCGAGATCATTTCCCAAGGAGTCAATGGCACAGATGCGAAGCTCCGGGTGACGCCGGAGCGCAAGGGCAACTACATCACCGCAGACATCACTCAGGGCACTCCGCAACTGCGGGATCTGGTGCTCTTTCAGGTCAAGCGCGATGCAGCGCCCCCGCCCACCACGGTCACCGCATCGGGGGCCATTGTGCCGCTGAAGCCGGTGATGCAGGCGGATGTGATCCCGCCGCTGGATGCGCCGTTTCAGCCGATGGCACCAGTCCCCTCCAACTTTGTACCGGCACCGGCTGCCCCGCCACCGCTGCGGCCGGCACCCCAGGCCCCTGCGCCCGTGAAAGAAGAGGAACCTGCGGGAGATCTGAGCAAACTGCCCCCTGTGATCCGATGATTTCTGAAAGCGAGGCACTCGCCCGTGTGCTGGCGGCGGCGACTCCGCTGCCGGCAGAATCAAAGCCCCTGCTGGATGCCCTGGATCGTTATTCAGCGCAGGATGCTACTGCCACGGTACCGATCCCGGCTTTTGATCAATCCGCGATGGATGGCTATGCCCTTTTCGCCGCCGAGAGCTCGACTTCCACACCCTTGCGCGTAACGGGCGAACAGGCCGCCGGATTGGATGGCGGCCTGCGACTCCAAAGCGGCTGCGCCATCCGCATTTTCACCGGAGCGCCGGTACCCGCCGGGGCCGATGCGGTGATCATGCAGGAGGACGTGCGGCGCGATGGGGATTCCATTGTCTGCACCGACGCGGTCACCACCGGCGAAAACATCCGGCGAACGGGAGAGGACCTGTGCCAGGGACAGTTTGTGCTTCGTCGCGGGCAGCAGATCACCCCGGGACGCATGGCCTTGCTGGCCTCTCAGGGGCTCGCTCAAATCTCCGTGCATGCGCTGCCTCGGGTGGCGGTGCTGAGCACCGGAGATGAGCTCGTGCCTCCCGGCGCGGGTCCGCTGCAGGCCGGGCAGATTTACAACACGAACGCTCTGATGCTGCGCGGCATGCTGGCGCAGCTTGGCATTCGCACCAGCACCCAGGCCCACTGCCGCGATGATCTGCAAAGCACCACCAAAATGCTGCGAGAGCTGCTGCAGGCGCATGATGTCGTGCTGATCAGCGGAGGTGTTTCTGTCGGTGATCATGATCAGATCAAGCCTGCGCTGAAGGAGCTCGGCATCGAGCCCGGGCTGTGGCGGGTGAAGGTGAAGCCCGGCAAGCCGTTTTTGTTTGCCCAGTCTGCCGGATCGCACGTCTTCGGACTGCCGGGGAATCCGGTATCGTCCTTCGTCACCTTCCTGCTGTTTGTGCGTCCGGCGTTGCTGAAAATGATGGGCGCGGAGGAGGCCCAGTTGACGCCGCGCCGGCTCCCTGCGACTGCCGGCACAGCCCTTTCAAATCCAGGTGACCGGCCTCACTATCTGCGCGGCATGCTCACGCACGGCCAGTTCATGCCCTTCGGGCTGCAGCAGAGCCATGCCCTTCTTTCCCTGAGCCGAGCGGATGCGCTGCTGCGGCTGGAGGCGGGACAAAGTTTGCAGGCAGGAGACGACGCCGAAGTGTGGTTGCTGGATTGATTGGTTGCGCACCCTGCGCGGCCATCCATTCTGCTGGCATCCCATGGAACACGTTCTCGTCATCACCCGCCAGCTCTTCGATCAACTCGGCAGTTTTCAAGGCTTCCAAGCCGATGTCATGCGCTACTTGCAGGCCATGCTCGTCCCCGGGGCGAACCACTTCATGGAACGCCCTGCGGCTGAAAAGGATCCTTCCCACAAGCAGCTCATCCCTTATGCCATTTTTCACCATGAGGGACGTTACCTGAGCTACACGCGCGGCGGCAGCTCAGGAGAGAAGCGCCTTGTGGCCAAGCGCTCCATCGGAATCGGCGGACACATCAATCCGGTGGACACCGCCCAGGACGGCCTCGGTGAAACGATGTACTTCAACGGCGTCGAACGTGAGATGGCCGAGGAGCTGGTGATCGGCGGCACGCACACGCAAAAAGTCATCGGCCTGATCAATGACGACGCGACGGAAGTCGGCAGCGTACATCTCGGTGTGGTGCATTTTTTTGACCTCAGCAGTGATGATGTGAAGTCCAACGAAGACGCCATCCAAGACCTGCGGTTTTACACGCTGGAGGAACTGCATGCCATGCGCGACCAGCTTGAAACCTGGTCACAGATCTGCGTGGACCATCTGTGGAATGTTCAAAAATAATTGAAATGGGTGGTCCCATAAGAAACACTTGTCTCTTGGTGCAACGAGTGATTCTCTTACATTAATGGAAGAATCATCACTCGGCGCCGCAGCGACTCCCCTCGCTTCGCTGAATCCACCCGTGCCCAGCAGCAGCTCTGCTGAGGACCGCATTTTGGTGGACAAAGCCCAGGCGGGTGACACGCGCGCCTTTGATGACCTTGTCCGGAAATACACGCCCAAGCTCTATGGCCTGATTTATAACATGACCTCGAACCGCGAGGACACTGCAGACCTGCTGCAGGATGTGTTTGCCAAGGCCTACCGCTCCATCAAGCGATTCATGGGAAAGTCATCCTTTTACACATGGATCTATTCCATCGCGGTGAACATGACCTTGAACTTCCTTAAGAAGCGAGGCAGGCATCACAAGGTCAGTCTTGACGATGTAGATACGGGCATTGAGAACGATCCAGAATTCATCCGCGTCACCACAGCAAACACGGGCACGCTACGTGAGGTAAACATCCATGAGCTGCAAAAAAGGTTGAACGCAGCCATGATGAAGCTGTCCGAAGACCATCGCACGGTGGTGACTTTGTACGACGTACAAGGTCTCCAGCATGCCGAAATCAGCAAGATACTCGGAGTCTCGGAAGGGACTGTCAGATCGCGATTGTTTTACGCACATCGCCTGCTCCAGACATATCTTGAGGACTTCGTGAAATAAATACGACACCAGCACCATTGAAGAAACAACAATCCACAGCACGCCATGAGTGAATTTGAAAACATCCAGCGGTTGATTCGATTGAAGCGGTTTGAACAGCCGGAAGAAGGGTTCACCGAAACGTTTCTCCAGCAGTTTCATCAGAGGCAGCGTGCGGAAATGCTGCAGCAGTCGTCATTGGAATTGCTCCAGGAGCGGGTCGCCACCTGGTGGAACCATCTTCTGGTTCCCAAATGGGGCCTGGTGGCGGCGGCTGTTTCTGTGTGTGCCATGAGCCTTTGGCTGCTGTCACGCCCGTCTGACCCCACTGGCGTTGCATTGACTGCGGCACCCGTGGTGCATGAGAAGCCCTTTGTCCCAAAACTGGACCTGAGCGACCTTCCGCTGGCCCGCATGGCACAGCATGATGATGCCACGATGGCCGACATGCTGCTGCGCAAGCATCTGGAAGTTCGGCCTGCGCTGGAGGGCAATGTCCTGCCCGTGGAGGGATGGCAGCAGCAGCCGTCCTTGCGAAACGCCACGCCCGCCGTTCAGTCTGGCCTTGAAGGCATGTTGGGCAAATAGCCCGGATCCCCAGGCACCGAGGCGGAAGCCGGTCTGCAAGCCCCATGGCAGGTGAAAACTTCCCTTTGCCAGCGGGGCCAGTCCGGTTTAATCCTCGCGCTGCTCATGGGAAACCGCCCTGACATTTGCCCAATCATCCGAATTAGTTTCGGACTCATCCGCGCCTGACGCCGCAGGAAGAGTCCGTTGTCATGCATGCCTGCGCTGAAAGCGCCCCTGGCATCCGGCGTCCCGGAACTCATGGCAACCGCCTGTCCGGCCTGTTTTCTCATTGCACCCACCTTCCATCTCTTCATTTCCCCTCCCCACATGTCTCCAGTTTCCATCTATGACACCACCCTGCGTGACGGCACCCAGGGCACCGGCATCTCCTTCAGCACCCTTGATAAAATCCGCGTCGCGGAAAAGCTCGACGAATTCGGCGTGCACTACATCGAAGGCGGCTGGCCCGGCTCCAACCCCAAGGACGCTGCATTCTTCGAAGAAGCCGCCAAGCGCTCCTGGAAGACGGCGAAGATCACCGCCTTTGGCATGACCCGCCGTGGCAAGATGAAGGTCGAGGACGATCCTCAGGTCAAGATGCTGCTCGATGCCAAAACACCCGCCGTCACCGTGGTGGGCAAGACCTGGGCGCTGCACGTCACCGAAGTCTTCCAGGTCAGTCTGGAAGAGAATCTCGCCATGATCTCCGACACCGTGGCCTACTTGAAAAAGCATGGTCGCGAGGTGCTGTATGATGCGGAGCATTTCTTCGACAGCTTCAAAGAGGATCCTGAGTACTCGCTCAAAACCATCAAGGCCGCGCAGGATGCGGGAGCAGACCTCATCGTGCTCTGTGAAACCAACGGTGGCGCGCTGCCTGAGTTTGTCGAGGACACGACGCGCAAAGTCATCGCCCATCTGGGACGTCCTGTCGGCATTCATACGCACAATGACGGCGGTGTCGGCGTGGCGAACGCCCTCGCAGCCGTACGTGCCGGCGCCTGCCAGGTGCAGGGCACCATCAACGGCTACGGCGAACGCGTGGGGAACTGCAACCTCACCACCATCATGCCCAACCTGCAGATCAAGATGGGCATTGATCTCGGCATCGATCTCACCCGCCTGCGCGATCTGGCACACTTCGTGGACGAACTCGCCAACGTGCCGCATGACATCCGTGCCCCATATGTCGGCGTCGCCGCCTTCACCCACAAAGGCGGCCTGCACGTGCATGCCGTGCAGAAGCTGGCCCGCACCTACGAACACGTGGACCCCACGCTCGTCGGCAATCAGCGCGTCATCACCATCTCGGATATGTCCGGCCAGTCCAATGTGCTTATCAAGGCCGAAGGCATGGGCTTCAAGTTTGCCAAGGGCGATCCCCGCGTGCAGACCATTCTCTCGGAAGTGAAGCGTCTGGAAAGTGAAGGCTACGAATTCGAAGCCGCCGAAGCCTCCTTCGAAATGCTCATCCGCAAGCAGCTCGGCCAGCACCAGCCCGTCTTCAACCTCATCGAGTACCACTCAACGCACCGCTTTCACGGCGGCGAGCACGGTTTTGAAACCTGCGAAGCCACCATCAAACTCGAAGTCGGCGACAACCGAGTTTACACGGTGGATGAAGGTGACGGCCCCGTGAACGCGCTCGACAACGCATTGAGAAAGGCCCTCCTGCCCTTCTTCCCGGCGCTCAAGGACATGCGCTTGGCAGACTACAAGGTCCGCATCATCGATGGCGGCACCGGCACTGCGGCCAAGACCCGCGTGCTCATCACCACCACCGATGGCAACGCCACCTGGGGCACCGTCGGAGTGAGCTGCAACATCATCGACGCGAGCTGGAAGGCGCTCGTCGATGGCATTGAGTACTTCCTGCTCAAACGAGCTGCCTAAACAGCCTTCATGCCCGCTGCCTCCAGCACCGCCAGCAAATCTGGCGGCAGCGGTGCTTTGACCGTAAGCTGCTGCCCCGATGCCGGGTGCTTCAGCCCCAGTTCAAACGCATGCAAAAACAGCCGCTTGGCCAGGATCGTTTTGCGCAGTTTGCGGTTCAGATCAAAGGAGCCGTAAACATCATCCCCCACCAGCGGCAGTTGCCGCGAAGCCGCCTGCACGCGGATCTGATGCGTCTTGCCGGTGATCAGTTCGACTTCCAGCAGGACCACGCGATTCACCGAATGCGCTTCGATCACACGGTATTTCGCCTCGGCATTCGGGCGTGCTCCATGCCTCACTGTTGTGCGCACCTGGTGTTTGGCATGGGCCGTGATGAGATGATCCAGCCAAACGCCTTCGGACTTTGGTGCGTTCCCGCTGCACAAGGCGAGGTACTTTTTGCGCACCCGTTCGGCCTCGAATGCCTCCCGGCATGCGGCCGCTGTTTTTTCATCCTTGGCCCCCAGCAGAACCCCGGAGGTGTCCTGATCCAGGCGATGCATCAGCCACACGTTTCCCGCAGCCGTTTTGAAACAGCGCCGGTCATGATCATAGCTGCCCTCAAACGCCGCCATCTGGGGTTTGCCCGCCTTCGGATTCGGATGCGAAAGCACACCATGCGGCTTGTTCACGACAATGAGGAATCGGTCCTCATGCAGAATGTCGCAGCGGGTCATGGCGGAGGCGGGAGTCATTGGGGCTGATACTTCTGCACCAGATACTCTTCCAGCGCATCGTACCAGTTGCGAATCTCTCCGCCCAGCAGGCTTTGCAGTGTCGCATTGCTCATCACGGTCATGAGCGGTCGGGGGGCCTTGAGCTGGGTGAGGCTGGCCAGCTCAATGGGCTGCACGGTCGTGGTTTTGACCGGCACCTCCAGCCCGGCGGCGATCGCAAGCGCGGCCTCAGCCCAGGAATGCCAGGATGCGACCCCGCTGTTGCACAGATGCAGCAGCCCATGGGTTGTCGGATGCCGGATAATCAGTTGTTCGATCCAGCCGCAGATGTCGGCGTTGCTCGTGGGCACGGAAATTTTATCCGCCACGGCGCTGAGTTTATCCGTCTCCATCGCGCGCTGGATGATGCTGTCAGGATGGCTAGGTTTATCGGGCCCAAACAACCATGAAACGCGTGCCACCAGCGCCGATGGAGAAGCCTTGAGCACAGCCTTCTCTCCGGCAAGTTTGGTGCGGCCATAGACATTTACCGGCACAGTTTCGTCTCCTTCGAACCACAGGTCACGCGCCTTGCCGCTGAAGACATAGTCAGTGCTGAAATGGATCATGCGCGCCCCACGTGCGTGGCAGCATTCAGCCAGAATCTGCGGGGCCACCGCATTGGCCAGCAAGGCGCGCTCCGGCTGCACCTCACAGGCATCCGGGCTGGTCATGCCGGCGGCATTGAGCAGCACATCAAATTTCTGGGATGCCAGGTTCGCAGCGATGGTGTCTGGCTGCTCAAAATCCACCTCAGCACGTCCCCAAGATGTGGTTTCAAAATTGGGCGCGAGGTGCCGGTGCAAAGCACGCCCCAGTCCGCCGGTGGCGCCAAGAATGAGGATGCGAGGTGATGGCATGCCCAATGCTTGCCATGCCTCCCGCGCTTGCAAAGCCAAAAAGACATGGCCAAGGTAGGCGCCTGACTGATTATGGATGAATGAGTGATGCGCAGCCCAGGATTGTAATCATAGGCGCCGGCCTTGCGGGGCTGGCCTGTGCCCGCGTCCTGGCCGCAGCCGGCAAGCCCTTCACCATTTTAGAGGCCTCGAATGCCGTAGGGGGCCGTGTGCGCACGGACGTGGTGGATGGCTTTCTTCTCGACCGCGGCTTCCAGATCTTCCTGCCCGGCTATCCCGAGGCCCGTCGAGTGCTGGACTATGACGCGCTGGACCTGCGTTCGATCTACCGTGGCGCGGATGTATTCGTTAAAAATCGTTTCCACCGCATGGCGGACCCGCTGGCGCATCCGCTCGCAGCACTGAAAAACTTCAATGAAACCATCGCGACGCTGCGCGACAAATGGACCACGCTGCTGCTGCGCAAAGAAGTCTTCGGCCTGCGCGAGCCCCCTGGCGACCTTCCTGAGATGGAAACGGAGGACTACCTGCGTGACTTTGGCTTTTCTGAAAACATGATCGACCGTTTCTTCCGCCCGTTCTTTGGCGGAGTGTTCCTTGAAAAGGATCTGCGCACCAGCGCACGCATGATGCTGTTTTTGTTTGCCATGTTTGACCGTGCGGGCAGCGCGCTGCCGGCACGCGGCATGCAGGCGATCCCGGATCAGCTCGCTCTGGCGCTGCCCCCGGGAAGCCTCCGGCTCAATGCCCCGGTGGCCGCTGTGCGCGCCGGTGAGGTCACACTGGGAACCGGCGAAGTGGTGCACGCGGACCATGTCATCGTGGCAGTCAGCGAAGAGGTGGCTCACCGGCTGCTGCCCGCGGCTGAAAGCCCTCCTCTTCTGCCAAGTCGATCCACCACCTGCATGTATTTTGCCACGGATGATCTGCCGCCGGGAGACCCGATTCTACATCTGGATGGGGATGGACGCGGCCCGGTCAACAGCGTCCTCGCACTCTCACGAGTCTCCCCGCATTATGCACCGCCGGGACAGCATCTTCTTTCCGCCTCCATCATCGGGGCACCGTCGAGCACGGAACTGGAGCAGGTGGTGCGCGAGCAGATGTGCAAATGGTTCGGAGAGCCCGCTGTCTCCAAATGGAGGCACCTGCGCACCTATCAGATTCGCCATGCACAGCCGGAGAGCAGACAGCTCCGGCTCAATGGCACTCCGCTTGCCAGCATGATCGAGCCCGGTCTCTACCGTTGCGGCGACTGGTGTGAAAATGTCTCCATCAACGGCGCGCTGCTCAGCGGCCGTCGATGCGGAGCGGCGGTAATGAAAGCGTTGGGAGAACCGAGCCCGGATTAGGCGTGGCGGGGGCCGTCTCCGTGGGCAGCACAAAGGGGTTGATCGTGGCGGCGGCGTTGTTGAGCTTTACCTCCACCTTCGTGATGCCAAACTTGTCGGGTTTCTTCTCGGCAATCGCACGCAGCTCCTGGGCGACACCCTCGACATCGCCCCGGTTTTTGAGGTCGCGAATGGTCACCGTGGTGAAGCCCGGCCCCGCCTGCACCTCGATCTTGCTCGCAGGCACGCCCATGTCCGCGTGAATGAGTTTTTCCCAGGCACTGGCATGCTGCAGGTCCGGCAGCAGGATGAGCCCTGCTTTGTGAAAGCGTGCATCTTCCTCCACATTACGCGCAGGCGTGGTGGAGGCTGGCTTGTGCTGGCAGGCGACGAGACAGGCGAGGACGGCGAGGGGGAAAAATCGGTGGATCACAGTTTGATGAAGGCCTTCTGTTTATACAGCCACCAGCAAACCAGCCAAAGCACAAAAAGCACTCCGCAACGCTCAATCACCGGCGTCCAATACGTCGGGAAAGCATCCTCCGGCAGGTGCTTGTGGAGATTTTCGGTGATCCATCCCGCGCAAAGGCTGTGGAGCAGATAGATCACGAGGCTGTTCGCGCCCACGACCACCAGGGGGTAAACCAAGCGGCGCATGCCCCGGACCTCCACCAGCCAGTAAAAGACCGAAAGCAGGATCAGCACCCAGCCGCCGCTCAGAACGGCCCAGGAGGGCGTCCAAATGCGTTTCACCACAGGCAGCACCGTGTAGGGCTCCAGCTGCGCACCCACTCCAGGAAGGATCTTGGGATCAAGCGCAGTCCCCGCCACCACGAGCAGAATGCCGGTAACCAGCAGTGTGGCGAATCTGCCGCGCTCTGTTTTCAGGCTCCGCATCAGAAACTCCCCCGTGACCGCACCACCGAGCATGGTGGCAAGCGCGGGAATAAAATTCAGGGTCTGATAGCCGCCGGGATTGTACTGAAATGTTTGGGCCTGGGGCAGCAGATTGAGAAACCAGCGGTCAAAGGCAGCCGCTGCATTGGTGTGAATGTCCCAATGCCCGGCAAAGCCCGGCAGGATTGCATGCTCCGTGCCTTTCATGCCCGCGAAGGCGGCAAGATCCTGCGGCGTCGGCAAAGGATGCTCAATGAAAAACCAAGTGTAGCCCGCCAAAATCAGGATGATCGCGGAGATCATGTACTCCCAGCCCATGCGTGAGAGCAAAAAGAGCATGAAATAGCCGAGCCCGATCTGCGCGAGCACATTGGTAAACACAAACACCGTATGCTTGTCTCCGGAACGAGTGGCCAGCATCACCCCCAGGGCCACCAGCAGGATGGAGCGCGAGAGCGCATGCCAGGCCATGCCAAAGAACGACTGCCCCATTTCACGCCTCTTCGTGTACGAAAACGGCACCGCCATGCCCACCATGAACATGAAGCTCGGCTGAATCAGATCCCACAACGAGCAGCCCTGCCACTCCTGATGCGCAAACTGCGGTTTGATGAACTCCCAGATGGAGTCCGGATGCGCGGCGGCCATCTGCGCGATGCCAAAGCCCGAGGAGGCCATCAGCAGCATGATGAACCCACGAAAAGCATCGAGGGACAGGAGACGTTGGTTGGGAGCGGTGGGCGTCATGGAGCAACCACAAACGCCGCTCACACCGGCCTGCTATCGAAAGCCGAGCAGGTTGTAATCAGGCAGCCTTGAGGACTTCGTGCGTGTGGATGGCAGGATTGACAATGTCACGCACGAACTGCGCCGGCTCGGCACCTTCACCAAAGACATAAATACGGGTCCGCAGGGTGAGCTTCTTGATCTCAAAACCCGGATTCTGGGTGCTGCGGTAATAATTGAGGATCATTTCTTTTTCCAGATCCAGCGCCGCCCCTTTCATCCCGTATTCGAGCACAAAGGCCGCCTTTTCAAACGCTGGCTGGCCGCCGATGCGGGCCTCCTGGCTGATGGGATCGATCAAAACCTTGTCCACAAATGCTTTCAGGGCGGCTTCATCCCCCTCGAATTCGATCTTGTACACACGGCCCTCCCGGTATTTCAGCGGCAGGGGGTGGGGGGCGTAGAGCAGCTTGTGACAGTCGCTTTCAGTGTCGAACTTACCGAGGATTTCAAAAATTTGGGTCACGAGGGTGGCGGGGATGGTTGCCAGCCTTCCTAGCAAGAACGCCCGCCCGCGCAAGCTCGCAGCGACCTGCCGTGAATCCCTCTTGCCTCCCCTGCTCCGGCCTGCTAGAACTGCCATGTTATGCCGCGTATTCAATTCACCACTCCTGACGGTGCCTCTGGCGCCCTCGAACTCGACGCCGAACGCATGTCCGTGGGGCGTGCTGATGACAACCAGCTCATCATCGCTGACGATTCAGTGTCCAGTCACCACGGTGAATTCCTGTTTGACGGCAGCAGCTGGACCTTCACCGATCTCGGTTCCACCAACGGCACCAAAGTCGGCGGCTCCCGTGTGGACAACGTCAACCTTGCCTCTGGGGCTGCGTTTCAGCTCGGCAATGTGAACTGCGTTTTCCTCGGCGATGGCGAAGAAGAGGCCTATTCCTCCCAGACATCCACGGTTTCCACCCCGTCCAGCGGCTACGGCACCCTCCCCTACAACGGTCGTCTGCGCACAGGCTTTGGCCCGAAGGTGAAGCAAAAAAATCCTGGCTCGGCCCTCGTCACACTTCTCGGACTTGCCGGCCTACTGGCCTGCGGTGCCGCTGTTTATTTCGCCACGAAAATGGGAGCCTGAGACTGACCAAAAGCACGCGCTCGCGAACCTAGCTCCCGTAAGGAGCACTCCAGCGGTCCTCCGGCTGCCATGGAAACCCCTGCGCGTCATGAAAACAACCCTTGCGGCTCCATCATGCCGCCATCCCAAGAAAAGAATCCATGTCCAACACAATCATTGTCGGCGCCCAGTGGGGCGATGAAGGAAAAGGTAAAATCGTCGATTACCTCACCGAGAACACCGACGTCGTCGTCCGTGCAGCCGGTGGTAACAACGCAGGCCACACCGTCATCAGCAACGGCACCAAATACATCCTTCACCTCATCCCCTCGGGCATCCTTTGGAAGGACAAGATCTGCGTCATCGGCAACGGCGTGGTCATGGACCCCACCGGCCTGCTCGCAGAAATGGCCAAGCTTCGTGGCCAGGGTGTGACCATCACCCCGGAAAATCTGCTGATCAGCGAAACGGCCCACTTGGTAATGCCCTACCACCGCGGCTTGGACAAGGTGCGCGAAGCCAAGCGTGGCGACAAGAAAATCGGCACCACAGGCCGTGGCATCGGCCCGGCCTACGCGGACAAAGTGGAGCGTGACGGCCTGCGCACCATCCTCATGACCCAGCCGGAGATCTTTGAAGAGGAACTCCGTGACCGCCTTGCCCGCCACAACGCCACTTTTGCAGAACTCGGCGTCGAGCTCGTCCCCGTCGAAGAGACCGTGAAGGAAATGCTCGAAGCCGCCAAAACGCTGGCTCCGCACATCACCAACACCACGGTGTACCTGCATGAGGCCATCAAAGCCGGTAAAAGCCTGCTGTTTGAAGGCGCACAGGGCACCTATCTGGACATCGACCACGGCACCTACCCCTTCGTCACTTCGTCGAACACCACCTCCGGCGGTGCCTGCACCGGTTCCGGCGTTCCGCCGCGCATGATCGACAAGGTCGTCGCCGTGGGCAAGGCCTACACCACCCGTGTCGGCAGCGGCCCCTTCGTCACCGAAAACGACGCCATCGGCGACATGCTGCACAACATGGGCCGCGAATTCGGTGCCACCACCGGTCGCGCCCGCCGCTGCGGCTGGCTGGACTCCGTCCTTGTACGCTACGCCGTCATGGTCAACGGTGCGGATGAACTCGCCATCACCAACCTCGATGGCTTGGACGGTCTCGACACCATCCAGATCTGCACCGCCTACACCCTGCGCGGCAAGACCATCCACTACCCACCGAGCACCGCCGCCGACCTCGCCGCCTGCGTCCCTGTCTATGAAACCCACCAGGGCTGGAAGCAGGATCTCAGCGGCATCAGGAAATTCGCCGACCTCCCGCCGCTGGCCAAAGCCTACCTCAAGCGCCTCGAAGAACTGACTGGAGCACGTGTCAGCCTCGTCGGCATCGGTCCGGACCGCGAGCAGACTCTCGTCGCATGAGGTCATATTCCATTTGACGCAGGCCCTCATTCCCCTATTTTCACGCCCCTTTTCCCAAACCACCCCGACCCCGTTTATGACCGAAATTCAGATCCGCAAAGGCGAGCCCGTTGACCGCGCTCTCAAACGCCTCAAGACCCGCCTCGAAATGGACGGCATCCTCGAAGAAGTCCGCCGCCTGCGCGCGCACGAGACTCCGAAAGAACGCACCAAGCGCAAAGCCCGTGCTGCTGCCAAGCGTGGCAAGATCCGCTATCGCTTCACCCTTCCCAAGGCCCCCGGCGCACCCGAGGCTCCTGTCTCCGCAGCTTAATTCGGCACAGGGAAAAGACTCTTTAAAGGGCGGGTTCATCCCCGCCCTTTTTTTGTGCCTGCGCCCCTCAGCGAATGACCGGCTACCTCCCCAAACCTGCCAGATACGCAACCAAGTCCCGCAGCTCCTCCCGCGTCATGTTCATGATCAGCCCCTCGGGCATCAGCGAACCAGCCTCCTGTTTTTCCTGAATCTGTGCTGCGGTGAAACGACTCACCTGCCCGCCTAAGAGATCGCGCAATTGCAGTTCTCCGCCGGCTTCGCTGACCTTGTAACCCTGCAGGCGCCTGCCGTCCTTCAGCGCGAGCGTGGTCGCCACATAGCCCTCTTTGATCTGCCGGTTCGGCCACACCACGGCCTCGATGAGCAGTTCCACCGGCACGCCACGCCCCACGGCATCCAGCTCCGGGCCCACGATCCCGCCCTGCCCGCCGATCTTGTGACAGGCGGTGCAGCCTGAGAGCGGCGCATTGAAAACAGCCTTCCCCTTCTCCGCTACGCCACTGCTCTTCACTTCCGCCGCCAAGGCTGCGACCCAGGCCGCGTCATAGGCTGGCACAGTGTTCTTCACGCCCAAAATTTTGCCAAAGGCCGTGGTCAGCACCGCATCACCACGCCCCGCCGCCGTCAGCGTTGCCAGTGCAAGTTTCGCCACTTCGGCGGAACACGGCTGCGCATCCAATTCCTTCGCCAGCGCCGCTACCGCTACATCCCGCGCCAGCAGTGGAGTAAGCCATGCGCGCAGCGTGTCTGCATCGGTGATGCTCGCAAGCGCTGCGGCGGCCAGCGTGCCCGCCAGTGCAGGCTTTCTCTCCGTCACCGCCGTGAGAGCCGCGACACGCACGGGCCACGGCTGCTGCGCATCGCTCACCAACGGTTCGAATGTTTCCATCGGCTCGCCCAAGTGCGCGAGCGCCATCACGGCCTGAGCACGAATGCCCGCGCCTGCTAGCAACAAAGGGCGAACGAGAGCGACTGCACTCTTGAGCTTCCAAGCGCCCGCCAGCGCGCATGCGGCTGCTTTTTGCGCTTCCGTTCCTTCCTGCAAAAGACGCATGACCGGGGATTCCGCGCCGTCGGGTGTTTTGCTACCGCGCTGTGCGGCGGCGTTCGCCAGATTGTCCAGCACGGCCTGATCCTTCATGCCCTGCTTGAGCGCCAGCAGCATGTCCTCCGGCTGCCCTTTCCGCACCAGCGCGGCTACCAGCCCACGCCGCGTCTCGGCAGGCATCGAATCGCCCTTTTCCGCCAGCATCGTGCGCACCACGCCCAACAGCTCTGCACTCCCATCCTTCTCCACCAGGAACGCCAGATGCTTCGGCGGCAGCGAATTCAGAATCTCATACGGCGGCTTCTTCCACTGTGGCGCCGTCGCATGCACCGCCAGCCACAACGCCCGCTCAATGAAACTGTCCATCGGCTTGTCGAGCACCTTCAACGCCACCTTGAGCGCTTCAGGTGACTGAACTTTCGCAGCCGCAACGACGGCTTCGAGACGAACCAAAGGTGATTGATCCCCCGCTGCTTTCTCGATCTCCCGCAAGTCACTCAGCCCATGGACATGCCAGGCACGTCCATTTTCTTCCGCCCCTCCAGCCACCTGCTGATCTGGCAGCTGCATCCGATGCACTTGATAATCCAACCATCTGCTGGGTTGACCTCGCGCTCTAACACCCTTCATCCCTGGGCCTTGGTGCTCGCTTATGTTAAAGCGTGGTATGTTTGTCCGCCCCTTCGCCACGACCCGCCAGATCCGCCCATGCTTCGCATCCCGATTCGGATGCCGAAAGCTCGCCTGATAGTGGCCGATTATGGGATCGTACCAATCCGCAATGTACAGCGCACCTTCCGGCCCGAAGCGGATGTCGATGGGGCGGAAGGCCACATTGTCGCTGGTGATCAGCGCACGCTGTTCAATGGCCTGCATGCCGCTGGGAAACTCCGGGTCAGGAACAAGCTTGTAGCGATACACCGCGTTCTCAAAGAAACCGCCGCTGATGATCTCATCCTGCATCGCGGCGGGCCAGTGCGAGTTACCCACGATATCAATGCCACAGAATTTCCGCAGGCCGTCGGTCTTGATGATCTGACCGCTGTAGGGCAGTTGAAAACGCTCCAGCAGGAAGTGCGGGATGCCATGCACCTGCGTGTCTTGGCGCTCGCGGCTCTCATCCGCGTTTTCGATGAGCGAAGTGCTGACCTCCATGGGCCGTGCCCAGAACATGCCCGCAGCGCCAGCGACCATGATGGGCTGGCCCTCTTTCGTGAAGGCGGTGCCCCAGGCGTTTAGCGGCATGCCGGTCGGATACGGATTCAGCCTGCCGCTCTTCGGGTAGTAGTGCCAGAAGCCCGCTCCGTAGAGTGTCTTGGTGCCGAGCGCCGTCGTCACACGCGAGTAGCAGTGCAATCCCTGATGCATCACCAACGCACCGTCCGGCGCCCAGATGAAGCTGTTCAGGCACTGATGCGTGTCGCCAGTGCCAAAGCCGCGCAGCACCACTTCGCGCCGGTCCACGTGGTCATCGCCGTCGTCATCGTGCATGAGCCACAGTTTTTCACCTTCGCCGACATACACCGAGTGTCCGTCCGGCGACTTCACCCCGGCGTCTCGCTGCGCGAGTTCCATGCCCATCGGCTGGCTCAAGCCATCCGCGAAGATTGTGCGCTTGTCCGCGCGGCCATCGTGATCCGTGTCTTCCAGAATGATGATCTTGTCGTCCGAAGCCACTCCCGGCTGCGGCTGCGGGTAATCATTCGTCTGCAGCACCCACAAACGCCCGCGCTCATCCCAGCGGATCGCGATGGGATTCGGAATCCCGTCCGCCTCGCTGGCAAACAGGTTCACCTCAAAGCCATCGAGGACTCTGAATGATTTCAATTCCGCCTCCGGTGAATGGTCTGCGGGAGGCTCGCCGACGGAGATGCCTTTCTTTTTGGCGGGTTGCTGCGCGAATGAAATGCTGCAGCCAAGTAGTGCGGGCAATCCTGCCCGCAGAAGAGCGCTCCCGACAGCGGGCAGGATTGCCCGCACTACTTTCATCATTGTCACGGCAGCTTTCCTCCCAGATCGTTCGCCAGTTTCCATATTTCGTTTTCCTTCGCTTCGATCAAAGGTGGGTACTGTTCCAGCTCACTCGGAAACCAGCGCTGCGAGGGGTCCACATGATCGCGACTGCTCGGCTGCGCGGTGCGGTCGCCATGCAAGAAAGCCCAATTGGCCGGACGCCAGTAGCGATGCCACAGCGTGTTCTTTTGCCTGATGAGCGCTTTCAGTCGCTCATCAGGCGCTTCCAAATCATTGCGCCAAAGCCGTGCCACATTCCTGCCAAGCTGCGCCGCCCCCGTTGCTGTCAGATTGAGCCCATCTCGCGTCATTCCCGGTTTGACCGCAGTGCTCTGCGCTGCAAACAAGGCACCCTGCGCCTTGGCCACTTCCGCCATGACTGCCGCATATTTTTTCAAGGTGTCATTGTGCTGCGCGAGTGCGCCTTCAAACGCCACCGGCTCCACCAGCACAAGGCGTGGCGTCACCTCGGCGCAGGTGGACACGAGTTTCTCCAGCGCTGTTTTAAATTCACCCAGCCCGCTTGCGGCACGCTCCAGGCACTCCTGCCTTCCAAACATCAGCACGGCCGCTGTCGCCCCAGCCCGTGCGAGCTGCTGCTGCAATCCGCCAAAGTTCATAGGGCGATCCTGGCGAAACACAGTATCCGCCTCCCAGCTCAAATCACGCAGCTTGATGCGGCTGCCAGGAAACTCAGTTAAAAGCAGCGCTTCCAGCGTGCCGTCCTCCACCACTGCCACGGCCTCTGTGCCACCTAGCACGGCGATGACTTCTTCTGCTTTGAGATCCTTGACTGCGGCGAAAGTTTCCGGCTTGGATTTCAATCGTCCCATCGGTGGCTCTGCAGCGAGCGCGAGGATTTCCGACCTCGTCAGAGCACGGTCATAGAGGCGCAGATTGGCAATCTGTCCGCCAAGTCCTCGGCTGTTTGGCTCAAACAAAGCTTTGTCGAGAACCATCGGTCCCGGCGGTTCACGCCACGAGTTGAGCTCGATTCCATTCAGCCAGATGCCAGAAAGGGACTGCCGCGCGTCGCGCTTCACATTGAGCACCACATGCCGCCAGTGGTTCTGCACAGTCGGAGAGATCGGAACTGCATGCGGAAGTCCACGCCCATCCATGCCAGCTGCCATTCCTCCAGAGCCCAGATGCCAGTCGATCAGCAGCTCTCGCCCTTCATTGATGAAGCCCAGAATGTGATTCCCATGTTCTGAATCCGGCTGCGTCTCGACGCGAAAGGCAAACGTGACGGCAAAATTTTCGAGCTTCATCCCCTGCGCCGAATCCGGCAACCGCAGCGGCGTCCTGGCATCCAAGGGCATCGCGCCATCCCACTGCGCGACGAGTCCCGCCGCAAGATCCGACGCATCACCACTGACCTGCGCGAACACGCTGCTGAGAAACATGAACTGAATGCCGAGAAGAAGCCGGAATAACATGACTTCCAAAAAACAGGCAGGATGACCGCCTTCTTGCAGTTCCTTCTGTTCATCGGCGTGCATTGCGGTTAATCGTGTCACGAATCTCTTCCCCTCCCATGAAACTCAAGCTCGACCTCGAAGATTTCCGCGTGCCTGACGGCAAACCGTTTCGCCTCAAAAAGGCCAGGACCAAGGTCAAGGATCTCTACAAGGACGATGCGCACTATGAGTCACTGATCGCCGAGTTCCGCACGGAGATCGACGACCTGCAGCAGAAGATGTATGCGCAGGACCGGCAGGCGCTCCTGCTCGTTTTTCAGGCAATGGATGCCGCAGGCAAGGACAGCACCATCAAGCACGTGATGAGCGGCGTGAACACGCAGGGCGTGGAGGTGCATGCCTTCAAACGCCCCACCGCTGCGGAGCTGGATCACGATTTCATGTGGCGCACATCGCGCGTGATGCCGCCGCGTGGCCGCATCGGCATCTTCAACCGCAGCTACTACGAAGAGGTGCTCGTCTGCCGGGTGCACCCCGAGATTGTGACCAAGGTGCAGCGCCTGCCCGATCATACGACGAAGAACGTCAAGAAGCTTTTCGCTGACCGCCTCAAAGACATCCGCAACTACGAGGCCTACTGCCACCGCAATGGCATCCTGGTCCTCAAGTTTTTCCTCAACGTCTCCAAGGATGAGCAGAAGAAGCGCTTCCTGGACCGCATCAACACGCCCAGCAAAAACTGGAAGTTTGAAGAAGGCGACGTAGGCGAACGCGGCCACTGGAAGGAATACATGGAGGCCTATGAAGACGCCATCCGCGAAACCGCCACGGAGAACTGCCCCTGGTACGTGGTGCCTGCGGACGACAAGAAAAACATGCGCCTGATCGTCAGCGCCGCGATCCTGAATGAGATGAAGAGCATGAAGCTGAAATATCCCGAGCTGCCGCCGGAACAGAAGAAGCACCTGCAGGCGGCGAAGAAGATGCTGCTGGCGGAGTAGTGATGGTAAGATTGGCCGAAAGAGAGGAGAGAATGAAAAAAGGCCGGACAAAGAAAGTTCAGATCTGATTTTTCATCTCTTTCCCTTTTTTCGGCTACTTCAGACTCCGCAGCCACGCCACGAGGTCGAGCAGATCGGACTCAGGCATGGTTTGGTCCAGCCCCTGCGGCATGAGGCTGTTCGTCAACGTCGTGTCTCCGGCGATGGTCTGATGCGCGATGGTCTTTTCCTGACCGGCGATGTCGACGACGAGAAGGCCTTCAGCGGTATGGGATTTGATCACACCTAAAGTTTGCTGACCATCGCTGGTTTCGATGATATGAGCTTCGTAGTCGCGGGCGAGGGTGTTGCTGGGAAAGAGGATGCTTTCGAGCAGATCGCGCTCGGTGCGAATGGCGCCGATATGCGAGAGATCAGGACCGATGGGACGGCCCGCCTCGCCGATCTTGTGGCAGGCGATGCAGGTCCCCTTCCCCATCTCAAAGTTCTTCTTTCCGTTCCCGGCATTGCCACTGGCGATGACTTTGTCGGCCAGCGGGCCGAGCTGGCGTTTCTTCGCCTCCGTAGCGACGACGGCCGCGTTGTAGGCGGGCAGGATGATGGTTTCAAAAATCTCCGGCGGCAGATCGGCGAGCGCGGTGCGGTAGGCACTCTCCTGCTGGCTGGCGATTGCAGGATTTTTTGCAACCTGCGCGGCCAGCATGCGTGCGGTGTCGGCATCCTTGTGCTTGCGCAGGATGGGCAGCAAGGCCTTCAACTCGACTGGCCCGACGGTGGCGAACAAGGGCGCGACTTTGGCCACGAGATCCTTCGGCATCGGGGCCGCAGCGATCATGCCTGCGGCCTGAATCTTCGCGGCTGAGGAGGAAGCGGCGTCGGCAAGCACGCCTTTGACCATGTCGAAGGTCTCGCCGGTGAGCTTGACCGATTTGGCGGAATCGAGCGCCTTGAGGCGGATGGCGAGCGGACGCTTCGTGTCGCTGGCTATGGCTTGGAGAGCGGCATCAAAGTGCGGCGTCTTGAGTTTCTTGATGGCGTCGAAAACGAGAGGTGTGGGAGATTCGGCGAGGAGCTTGTCGAGCGCAGGGAGCCAGGCGTCATTGGTGGCCCCTGTGGTTTGGGCGGCGAGGATGCTCAAAGCCGCCATGCGTACCTCAACCAAGCTGTGAGCGAGCATTGCAGCAACGAGCGACTGCGCGGATGGCTTCGCGAGGTGTCCGGAAATGACCTGTTTGATAAATTCCATTCTTCCTTGTGTTATGTCGGATGCTTTGAACCATTCCGTGAAAGCCGAAGCTGCGAGCTGGTCTCCATCAGGCACCACTTCAAGTGATCTCCGAATGGCATCTGCCAGAGGGGGGGACATTTCAGGATCGAGACGAGGAAGTGAATGCTCGATCTCGTTGGCGAAGCTTCTTTCGGAGCCATGCCGGGCCAATTCAACCAACAGCCAACGGCTCACATATCGGTCCGAAGCAGGACCACTGTGAAATGGCGGCTTCATTTGGCGAAGCGCATAAATTAAAAGATGCTCAGATGCTGGGTCGAGCTCCTGGTCTAGCAACTGTCCAAGCACACTCAAAACCTCGCCTTCTTGAGGCAGATTTTTTGCAGTCCATTCCAACGCATGACGCCTTGCGTGCTCATCAGTCGACTTCAGTGCCATGATTTGCGATTGAAGCTCGGTTTTGTGGACGGCTTCGTCGGTGCTCCGAATGGCGAGCAGCGGATTCTTCGATTTGATCCGATACACCGCCCCCAGCAAATCGGACTTCGCCATGAGGCTGCTCGGACACCCGATGCGGAACCAGCCGCCGGTGTCCAGCAGGATGAGTGAGCCATCACGCGGATCCTCCATCACATCCGTGAGGTGAATGTCGGGATTGTAGAGTTTGAGGAATTCGTTTTCGACCGCCTTGTAGGTGCTGCCGCTGGGCGTGAGCTCCATGCGTACGAGCCGCTGGGTGTTGAAGTGGGTGACCATGAACTGCTGAGCCACCTTGTTGTTGGACGGATATTTCTTCCAGAAGCAGCAGCCGCTGACGGCCACGTGGCCGAAGTTGTACATCACCGGCATGTGTTCCAACGTACGTGGAAGATGCGCGATGGCTTTGAGCTGGTCGCTGCGCTCATAGACGCCGCCATAGAGCCAGTGGATGAGGGTGTCGCCACGCGGCTGGGTGTAGTAGAGGTTTTGCACACCGATGATGTCGCCATCGCGGGTGAAATCGACTTCGACGGGGTTGTCTCCGCAGCCGAGGGAGTGCCAGGCCACGTCGCTGCCGTCAGGCTTGCAGCTCCAGATGCCGCAGGCGAGAGATTCGTCCACCAGTGTGCCGTCCTTTTGCACCACCTTGTGGCCTTTGCGGCCATGGCACCAGTAGAGGCGCCCGTTTGGATGCAGGAAGGGACCGTGGATGTCGGCGGCATTGCCGGTGTAGTCGAAACCACCCACGATCATCTCACGCTGGTCCGCAACGCCATCGTTGTCGGTGTCGGTGAGCTTCCAGATGCCGGGCGGCGAGCCGACGTAGAGGCTGCCATTGAGCCAGCAGGCTCCTTGGGGAAAAGTCATCTTGTCAGCGAAAACGGTGCTCTTGTCATAGCTGCCGTCCTTGTCTGTGTCCTCCAGCATGAGCACGCGATTCGGAGGATTGGCTTCGAGCTGCGCCTTGTTCCAGTTCACACCGACGGCATCGCCAACGAAGAGGCGGCCCTTGTCATCGAGGCAGCCCATGATCGGATGAGTCACGAGCGGTGCAGCCGCCACAACCTCAAGCTGATAACCTTCCGGGAGATCATGCTTTGGCAAAGCGAGGGCTGATTTGCCTGTGACAACGACCGGCCGCTGGCCACTTGCGGGGATGGTGCTGCCTTTGTCCGGAGGCAGGTCGGCGGCGAAGGCGGGGATGGCGACAAAGGAAAGAAGCAGCAGGCGCATGAGGCAAGTACGCGTTGAAGTGGCGGCTTGTGTCGCGGCATTCACATCGTCATTGACTTTCTTAACAGAAAGCGACATGGCAGCCCCATGGAAATGGAAGTTAATCCCTACGCCGCACCGCAGTCCCAGGCTCTCCGCCCACCCTCCTCACAGGATGAAACCATCCGCGAAGAGCACATCAAAACTGAGGCGTCCATCAAATCGGTCGGCTTCCTTTTTTATCTCGGCGCATTGATCCTCCTCGCTGTCAGCGTGTCTGTAGTAGCCAGCTTCACTCGTGGGAACAGCACCGGCATTTTGTTCTTGGGCCTGATTGGCGTGCTCTTTGCCTTCGGTACTGGCGCCACAGCTTATGGCCTCCGGCGGCTGCGGAGCTGGTCGCGCATCTCGACGATCATCCTTTCCAGCATCGCGCTGGTCATAGGGCTGATGAATCTCTCAGCCGGCATCGTCATTCACATCTACATCCTTTCGATGATGCTGGGGAAGAAGGCGCGGTTCATCATGACGCCGGAATACCAGCGGATCATTGCCGCCACGCCGCACGTGAAGCACAAGACCTCCATCGTCGTCAAGGTGCTGCTGGCGCTGCTGCTCATCCTGCTGGTCGGCATCATCGCCGCCGCCTTCTTCAACAAATAGGGCAGGCTACAGCCTTCTCACTTCCTGCACTTCCAGGCCGGTCAGCTTCCACTCGTCCTTCACCGGCGTGATCGTCACGCGTGCGTTGTAGATGTTCAGCCGCGTATGGCTGTGGCCCCAGTGGCCGACGATGCCTTCCGCCATCCAGTTGCAATCCGCGATGAAGCCTGCGCCTTTGGGATTGGGCTCCACTTTGTCCACAGTGGCGGAGAATCTGGTGATAGTGACCCGGGTGCCTTCACGGCCTTCAAAGGTGAGGGCCTGGATGGTTTCGAGATAGAGTTTGCGCAGCAGTTCGCCATCGACACTACGAGCCAGAACATCATACACATCAGACTCGGCGTGATGGTCGAAAGCACGGTACACATTGCGCAACAGCGGAGAGACAATCTTCTGCGCCATGTCGACCTGCGTAACCTCCGGGGTGCCCGGCCCCGTATGAATCGGCACCACAAGGAGCTGGCTCATGAGCACTCCGCCCAGCAGCCAGACGAAAAAGTACGGCAGACTGCCGCCGGGCAGCCTGTGTTCTTTCACCTTGAGGTAGATGTAAAACACCAGGCCGCCACCAATCCAGAGGATGCCGCCCAATGGCAGGCGAAAGGGCTGGGGAAGTGGAATCTGCGGAACGGCCGCCAGTGGTGCCGGGCGGGGCATGCGGCCCTGATTGCGCCAGCGGAAGGTTTTGACGGAGGAGTAGATCTCTCCCGTCTCGCTCAAAGGCCCGAAAAAAATGCGCAAGGGCAGCTTCGTGGTGCCTTTGATCCAGCCTTTCCACGTCACATTCATTTCATCTGGCCCGGGCGGTGTGGCAAACTCCCACATGAATCCGACGAGCGCCTGGTTCAGAGCCACGTCTTCGCCCTCCTTTAAAGGCAGCGTGTTTCCAGGCAGCCCCTTGATCACAGCCACCAGCGGCAGCGGGGCCGACACCGGCTGGTCCCCGACGCTGAGGGCACACCAGTCGGACGCACGGGATGCCATGGTTTCGATGATCTGCTTTTGCTGATCAGGAGGGATCGATTCGGGCAGCGCTGCATCAGGTGCCAGCCATGCCAGCACGGTCGCAGCATCAAAGATCACCTCAAAGCGCGTCTGATAGGGCTCAATGTAGAGATAAGCCTGCGCAATCGGCCCGGTGATGGTGATGGAGCTGCTGGTGGGCAGAGGCGGCGGTGCAGCGGGGGGAGGCGCTGCCGGCGGAACTGCAGGAGCCGTGACTTCAGGCGTGGCTGCGGGAGCAGTCAACGGGCTTTGGGTTTTGGGCATCACCGGGACAGGAGGCCCGAGAGATGGCAGTGTCTCCAAAGGCTTCAGCGGACCGATTTTGATCGTGTCCTGCGCCTGCATGCCAGCCGGAGTGCAGGCCCATTGAGCCAGGATGAGCGTCAGCACAGCGCGGCACCAGAGCGATGACAGGGAATGTGGTAGCATGCGGCGATGTGGGATGACGCTGGATCAGAGCACCCATGGCTTGCGCCATTCCTTGGAAAGCAGGCTGGAGGCGGCGGCGTTGTCCGCGATGGTTTCCGACTTTGGATCCCACTTCAAACCGGTGCTGCCACTGCGCAGGGCGATGTTTGCCAGATGCGCGATGGTGATGCTGCGGTGCGAGACTTCGATGGGAGTGGCAGTCGGCTTGCCATCGTAGATGCAGGAGAGAAAGTTGTCCGTGTGGTCCTTGCTTTCGTAGAGATGAATTTCCTCCGGGCGGGTTTTTTCGCGCAGGATTTCAGGACTGCTGGCGGTGATCTTTCCGCGGTTTACGTAGATCCATTTGCCCTCGTCTCCTTCAAACATCACGCCAACGTGATCGAAGGGCTTCTTGGCGTTCGGCGTGGCCAGCACGGCCTCCACTTCCGGCATGAGCTTGTGCGTCGGGCTGGCGACGTGCATGACGAGGCCGTTCTCATAAAGGCACTCAAAAGAAAATTCGGAGGCGGTGTTGTACAGCGCAGCCTTGTCCAGGGTGCCCGAGACATTGCGCAGCTCCACGGGGCCGCTGAGCTGCGTGCCCATGCCCCACTGCGCGATGTCGATGTGATGCGCGCCGAAGTCGGTGATCATGCCACCGGAGAAATTGAAGTTGTGGCGCCAGTTGAGCGGCAGCAAGGCGGGGCGGTAGTCCATGTGCGTGGCAGGGCCAAGCCACATCTCGTAATCAAAGTCGGGCGGCAGCGGCGCAGGGTTGATCTGGTCCGCCATTCCATTCCAATTTGTATGGCCACCGGGCAGACCGACACGCACGCGCCTGAGTTTGCCGATGCGGCCATTTTGCGTCATCTCGCAGGCGAGGCGGAAGTACTGATCACTGCGCTGCTGGCTGCCTGTCTGCCAGGTGACGCCGGCTTTGGCCACCTCATCGCTCATGCGGCGGCCTTCGGCGATGGTGAGCGCCAGCGGCTTCTGGCCGTAGATATGTTTGCCTTTGCGCGCGGCGTAGATGGCCAGATAGGCATGCCAGTGGTCCGGGGTGGAGACCTGCACTGCATCCAGATCCTCCTTCTCCATCATGTCACGGAAGTCAGCATAGGAGGCACAGGCCTTCACCGGCTTGTTGGCCGACTGAGAATAATGGGCGTCGATGATCTTCTTTCCCGCCTCACGTCCGCCAGTTTCCTTCCCATCGTAGCCGTAATGACCGTATTCCTTCATCGGATCAGCCACGGCGATCACCTGGCATTTGTCATTGTTGAGGAAGGATGGCGTCCAATCACCCGCGATCGTCCCCCAGCCAATGGCACCAACGGTGATACGCTCTGAGGGGGCTGGGCGCCCGCCTTTGCCCAAAGCTGTCGCTGGAATGATGGTGGGGAAACCGAGCGCGGTGGCGCTGACGGTCAGGAAATGACGACGGGAGACAGATGACGTTTCTTTGGCCATGCGGCCAGCTTAGCGGATGCTCTCGCCGAGGCCAGAAAAAGAAATGAAGAACTCCGGTGCAAGCAAAAGTGGACATGCTGCGTCTGTTTGATGCATGGTATGGGGATGAAAGACACGAAGGCATTGCTGCGACGCTTCCTGCCCCTGATCAGTGCCGTGGTGCTGCTTGCCGCCTCGTTTTTTCCGTATCAAGAGCCCAGAACCCGGCTGCGAGTCGTGCCGGGAATATGGCCGGCTGCCGAGCCGCTGCTCGTTGCGGGTGATCTCCAAATACTGCCGCCTTATCGTTTTCAAATCATTGAAATTCCCTGGTCATCAGCCGTGGCACGGGCCTTTGGCAGCGGCGCTGCGGATGTGGCCGTCGTGACGCTCGACGGCGCCCTCCGGATGCGGGAAGCTGGTCAGAAGCTGAAGGTGCTCATGGTGCTGAGCCAGTCCACAGGCTCGGATGCGATAGTAGCACGGCAGCATATCCAGCGGCTGCAGGATCTCAAAGGAAAGCGGGTGGGCGTGGAGCGCAGCGCAGGTTCCTACCTTCTGGTCAATGCGCTGGAAAGCGTCGGCATGTCCATGGCTGATGTCGAGGCGGTCCCCATGTTTCAATCAGAAATGGAGCAATCCCTGCAGGCAGGCCAGGTGGAGGCCGTCGTGGTCATGAACCCGTGGCTGACCAAGCTTTCACTCGGGGGAACGCACTCGCTGTATGACTCCAGCCAGCTCAAGATTCCCATCATCTATCTCCTGGTGGCTTCGGAGCGTGCCTGCGACACCTCCAGAAAAGAGCTGGTGTCGCTGCTCAAGGTCCAGGCGGAGATGAGCGGCAAGATATGGGGAGGCAAACCCTTCCAAGGAATGGATGCCGTCCTGCGGCGTGAAAACCTCAACGCTGACGAACTGGCATCATGCCTCAGACAACTGCGGCCTCTGAATAAATCTGAAGGCATGAAAATGCTGAACCAACTGCCCCAGCTGGCGGTGAAAATGGAGGAGCAGATGATCCGCAGCGGTATCATCAAGACCCGACCAGCGGGCACTGAATGGATCGACGACACCTTCGTGAAGGAGGCGCTGCCTTGAAACTGTTTCACTCCATTCAAAGCCGCATCACGCTGACGGTCCTGTCGTTTGGCCTGCTGATGATTCTGTTCAACAACTGGAGAAATCAGCAGTGGCTGACAGAGCGCCGGCTCCTGCGTCTGGAACAGGAGGCCACTGAAACGAGCAGCCGCCTGGCCGGCCTTCTTCAGCACCTTTCCCGCAAGCAGCAGGAACGCGCCGCCGAACTCGAGATGGCCTATGTATCGCTTTCAGCCGACGTGGATCTGGGTCTGGTGTGCAACAAGGAGGGCATTGTCACCTGCTCCACCCACATGCAATGGAAGCAGATGGACGTCCTGAAAACTCCACTGGCGGACGAGTGGAAGCGGCATGCCTCCGTGCTTGAGACCATGGCTCCCGCATTCGAATGGAACGCTGGTAAAACCAGCCTGGTGGTGATGGTTCCCTTCTTTGAAACCTATGAATCCACGAGCAGGGCGGCGGTCCTGATCCGCTACGATGCCACCCTGGCGCTGGTACAGGTGCGGGAGGATGCCTGGCATGAGTCACTACGGCAGGCTGGCGTGCTGCTGGCATCGTGCCTGCTGCTCTGGTTTGCCTTGGATGAACTCATCACACGCCGGGTGCGCAGGGTGGTGGAAATCCTGCGTGCGGCAAGCTCCAAGGACGGCCTCCCCACGACATTGGAAGGTCATGACGAACTCTCTCTGATCTCCAAAGAATTTGCCGGCGCGGTGACCAAGCTCCGTACGGCAGAAAACATGGTGCTTGAAGCCGCGGAGCAGGAGCGCCGAAAGATCGGCAGAGACTTGCATGACGACCTCTGTCAAAGACTCTCCGCGATCAAAATGAAAGCCGGAGTCGTGCAGGGGATGATCCATGATAAAGATGGCAGGATCGCCAACCTCGCCGGACAGGTGGCCGAAGAGCTCTCAGAATCGACGGTGATTGCGCGAAGCATGGCGTGGGGGCTTGCCCCGGTGGGCATCGAAAATCACGGACTGAAGGATGCACTGGAGAACGTGCTGCGCTTTGCCGAGAGGTCCTACATGGTGCAGTGCTCCCTCGATTATTCGGATTTGAGCACCTCCCTGACCGGGAGCTCGCAGGAGCTGCTGTTCCGCATCGCCCAGGAGCTGGTGGTCAATGCCTGCAAACATTCCAAGCCCAGTGTCATCAACATTTCGGTACGGATGGAGGATTCGAATGTCGTGCTGAGCGTGATCCATGATGGAACGCCATTTATAAAACAGTCGGCGGCCGATGGCAGCGGCATGGGTCTGCATCTCATGGGGCAGCGGCTGCGCACGCTTTCGGCAACGCTGGAGAGAACCGTGGAAAAGGGCGAAAGGGATTTCTCGATTGCCATTGTGAGGATTCCGCTAAAGAATCCATGAGACAAAAAAGCATTCGCCCAGTGAACCTCGCACCAATGAAAACCAATCCCACACAAGCCGCCATTCGAATTGCCATCGTGGATGACCATACCATGATGCGGGAGGGCTGGAGACTCTTCATTGAAAACGCCGAGGACCTGGCGTTTGCCTGGATGGCTGGAGACGCCTCCGAAGCCGTGCGCAAGGTGGACGAAGACACCCCGGATGTCCTGGTGGTGGACATCTCCCTGCCAGACCGTTCAGGCCTCGAACTCATCAAGGATCTCCGGCTGCTGCGCCCCAAGCTGCCAATGATCGCCATTTCGATGCATGATGAGAAACTCTACGCACAACGCGCGCTCAAGGCGGGCGCCCGCGGCTATGTCATGAAGAGCGCACCGCAAAAGGTGCTGGAACAAGCCCTTCACCGTGTGGCCAGCGGTGGAATTGCCGTCAGCGAAGAAATGTCCGAGGAAATCCTGAAGGCCTTCTCCTCCGGCAACGCCGCCGAATCCAAGGATTCCATCTCAGAACTCAGCGATCGCGAGTTCGAAGTCTTCGTGCTCATCGGCCAGGGCAAAAACACCGGCCAGATCGCTGAGGCGCTGCGAATCAGCACCAAAACCGTGGATGTGCACAAGATGAACATTCGCGCGAAACTAGGAATGAATGAGACCGGCGAACTGGCCTATTTTGCCATTCGTTGGGCGGAAGGCCAGAAGGCAAGCTGATCAGAGCTGCCTCTCATTAAATCCCGGCTTGTTGCATCGGCTTCTGTTTGGAGCTGCCTCCGCTTCCGCCTACGCAGCGGCTTTCGCTGATGGACGTCTGGCGAGAACTCCCGCGTCAATTCTTTCCCCTGTTTCGTTCACGGCAGAAAGGGGGCCTGCCGAAACTCATTGGGTCCAACAGCAGGCTGGAATCATTCCAGCCTGCTTCAGCCGAGAGGACAAAACCGTCAATCAAATGGAATAGCGGCGGCGGCGGCGCACGCAGAGGCCCAGAAGGCCCAACAGCAGGAGCAGCGCACGACTTGGTTCTGGAACGACCACCAGGATGCCATTGCTCTCGAACAATGCAGTATTCCAGGCAAGACCTGCGCCAAGAGTGGGCAGGACCAGATCGCCCAGCAGACCGCCATCGCGGTAGAGACCGCCAGAACTGTAAGCGCCAGCGTTGAGGGAAGACCAGTCCATGAGGTCAAAGACATCCCCGAGCGCGACGTTGTAGGAATCAGGATTTGTGATGCTGATCTGGCCATTCGCGGCCAGGTTGAATGAGCCCGAAATATTCAGGCGGTCATGGCTGCCGGTGCCGGCCTCCCAAGTGGTGATGTGGTTGTCGGTGTTGTCCGTGATCCAAGTATCAAACGTGCCATTGCCAAGGCGTGTGGCGAACTCAACACTGGCGTTGGCATCTGCGGCGAAAGCACTGCCAAGCTGCATTTCCAGGCGCGTGCCACCGGCCGCTAGGGTGAGATTTCCTGTGACCGTCAGTGTTCCCACCTGGTTGCCAGCGTTGGCCAGCAGGCCACCCGTGCTGTCGCCGGGTTTAAGGACGCCAACGGCATTGATGTTTCCAACATTGCTGCCGATGGTCAGATCTCCGAGAATGGTGCCCGAGCCGCTGACAGTGGCGTCTGTGGTATAACCGCCGGTCGGAGTCTTGAAGGTCGCACCGCTGTCCACACGAATGAAGGTGGTATCGTCGATCGAGCCACCCGAGCCGAGGCTCAGCGTGCCGGCGGTGACTGCGGTGGTACCATGGTAGGTGTTGGCCGCAGTGAGCGTGACAGTGCCGGCGCCGGTCTTCTCAATGGAAAGCGTGTCGTTGGCCGAATCAGCCTCAGAAATCACTCCGGAGAAGGTAATGCCGGTGCCCGTGCCATTGGTGGCAGAGGTCAGAGTGACCGTCTGGGTTTCGATGCCAGTGGCACCCGACTGGAGATTCTGCAGCACCATGTTGCCGCTGAAGGTGGAATCGCCGGTGGTCAGGCTGGCCGCTCCGCCAATGGTGACACTGCCCGTGCCGGCCGTCGCATTGACATCCATCGCATTGGCGACATTCAGTCCACCCGTGTTGATCAGCAGAGCCACGTTGTTGACGGCGCCTTCTTCACGGAAGCGGATCGGGTCGGCGACCGGCAGGCAGCACTGCTGCACATCAGGTTCCATCATGAAGAATGATTTCGAGGCCGAGGTGCCGTTGGTGACGGTGAACTGCGTGCCGTATTTCATCTCAACCGGCGCATCGAACTCCACATTCCGCACGAGATTCATCGTGCCACCGGAGACGCTGACGATGGTGTAGATGCCGTTGGCGCCAGGATTGGCCTCCTCATCCTTGACCAGGATGGTCTTGCCGACATCGCCCACACCGTAGGTGTTTCCGTCCACGGTGGAGGAAACGCCGCTGAAGGAGCCAGACTGCGCACCGCCGCCGGTCGGATCAAAGGTGCCGCCACCCAGAGTGAGGCTTGCGGTGGTGGCACGATCAACAACCGTGGCCATCACCGTGCGGACGTCACCCAGCTCGACATGCTTGGCACCAAGAGCGCTGCTGCTGCCAACTTCAAGGATGCCGGAACGGATGACGGTGCCGCCATCAATGGCAACCCCTGCACTGCCCGCGACTCCGGTTCCATAACTGTTGCCGCCACTGAGGACGACGGTGCCGCTGTCCACGACAGTGATGCGGCCTGCGCCACTCACGGTTCCGCCAAGGCCCAGCTGCTGCCCGGACGCGGCACCGGCAAAGATGTCGCGATTAAGCGTCACAGATCCCGAAATGGCGGAAGCCGCAGCCGTGGAGGCCTGGATGACACTGACTCCAGTGGAGTTCGTGTTGTTGACGATAACGTTGTTGGCCAGCGTCGTGCCTTGGAGATCAAGCACGATCTTGTCATCCGCGCCGGTCACACCGACGATGCCGAGGGTCACATCACCACTGCCGAGCTGGCCATTGTTTGAAACCGTGAGCTGACCATTGGCAATCTCAGTCGTCCAGGTCTGGGAAGAGTTATCCACGGTGGAGAGCGTCTGCGAGCCGTTGGTGCTGACGCGGAAGATGCCGCTGCCGGTGATGGTGCCCGCGTAAACGGCCCCGAAGCTGTCATCTCCGCCCACAGTCAGGACGTTCGAACCCAAAATCACCGAAGCATTGGCCTGAGCGGCCCCTGTGCTGGCAAGAGAACCGATGAACTGATCAAACCCGCCGAGATTGAGAGTGCCAAAGAGCGTGTCGCCCGTGATGACCTGACGGGATTTGGAAGAGAATGCGTTTGCCATGCCTCCTGACAGCACGCCCGAAATGACATTCGTGTCGCCGGAATAATCAGAGCCGGCGGCATTCATCTGCAAGGTGCCTGCATCGGCCAGAGTCAGCGCACCTGCACCGGTGAGGACCGAAGCAATCGTGAAGGTCTTTCCAGCCGCGACGGCGATCACTCCACCAGGAGCGTCAAGCGTCACGCCAGCTGTTGCATTCAGCATGGTGTCATCGGTCACCTCCAGAGTGCCGCCTGCGAAACGCAGAGCGTCGGCGCGGAAATTCAGGGAGACGTAACCAAGGCTGGAAGCCTGAGCGATGGAAAGCGTGCCGCCTTCAAAAACGGTGCCGCCACGGTAGCTGTTGACAGAAGTAAGGCTGAGTTTGCCCGCCCCCTTCTTGCGGAGGGTCACGTTGCCATTCAACTGACCACCGTAGGTCGTGTCAGCAGCCTGGTTGACTGTCAGCGTGTTGTTGTCAAAGCCACCATTGTTGACGGAACCACCATCTCCATTCAATCCGGCCACTTCCTGATTGTAGCCGTTAAGGTCAAACATGCCGAGGAACTTGGTCGTGAGGGTGCCGTTGAGGGGCAGAACATTGTTCGCACCGAGCTGCAGAATGCCGTTTTCGACACTGGTGCTGCGGTAGGTGTTGGCCGTGCCGGAGAGTTTGATGATGTCCTGGCCGGTCTTGGTCAGGTTGTAATCACCAGTGATGTTGCCGTCGATCTGCAGATACGATCCGCGCAGGCCGAGGTCATTCGGATTCAAGTTCAACGTCGTGTTGAGCTTGCCCATGTCGTAATACAGCGAATTCTGACCGCTGGAGATGCCGGAAGGATAGTTTTGTCCGAGGAACGAGTCGGCGCCCAGGTTGATCGTCACACCGCTGTGGATGGTCTGGATGATGGCCACTTCGTCGTAGTCCAGCGGCATGTAGCCCATGAGGGAGCCCCCGGCGAGGGTGATGGTGCGTGTGCCGGTGAGGTCCGCGAACACCTGCAGGTTCACGCCAGCAGCCATGGTATAATCACCCGAGCCACGCGCATCACTGACCGCCCAGCGCTCGATCGAGCCCCAGGTCTGCGACAAATTCGCCGTCGGCGTCCAGTTGGACACGGCGATCTCGAGTGCGCCAGTGGAACTGATCACGGCATTGACCGTGTTATCACCAAAGGCTCCGTTGCTGGTCACGCGAGCCCCACCTTCCGAAATGGTGAACGTGCGCCCGCCGGTGAAGCTGCCGCTGTTGTCACCCAGAATGAGCATGCCGTCACCAACCTTGCGGAAGTCATACAACCCTTGGTTGTTCAAGCCACCCGTGCCCGTGCCGGAACCGAGTTGCAGACCCGTGGTGGAACCGGGGCCCCAGCTGCCTGCCTCAACCCACAATTGGTAGTCGTCATACAGTGTGACTGTGCCGGTGCGCGTGGTCTCACGCGAGTAGTCCACCTGCACGACCATCAAGCCTTCCTGACCGGCGCCCGGTGTCGTATTGGTGGTCTTGAGATCGATGTCGGCGATCTGAGTCAGACGGTCATTGCCCATGCCGGTCATGTAGATGCGACCAATGTCATAACTGGTGATCTTGCCCGTCTGCCAGGTGAACAGATCCGGCGTGCCGGGATTGAAGTTGAACCGCACCTCCGAATAGAAGGACTGCAGATAGTTGTCGCCGTCGTTCATGTGACCACCGCCCAGGATGATCTGGTTGGTGCCATCACCGGTAGAGTTCGGAGTGAGGAACTGGATGCCGCCGTCCTGAATGACCCAGTTGCCGTGGAACTGCGTTTGATCCCCGCGGATGTTCAGGAATGAAAGCCCCGACTTGGTCACCTGGCTGGCGTAGATTTTGCCATTGATCTGCATGGTGCCGCTTGAGGACTGAATGAATGCCTCACCGTCACCGGCCGTGTTGGTATAGCCGAAGTAGAGGTTGGCATTGATCGTCGGAGAGTTGTTGGCCGCATTGATCAGGCCACCGCTGCGGATGATGATGTCGTTGGCGTTGCCGTTCGTGTTCACGTTGATGTCACGGGAGACACGCAGCGCATAGAGGTCCAGATTGACTCCCAGGGTGGCAGGATTGCCGGTGGCGTTCAGAATGCCCGTGCCGTCCAGCAGCAGGCTGCTCACACTGCCGTCCAGCGTGGTGGCGGCGCTGTCCACATAGTTCGGCGTGTTGCCGGCGGTAATCACCTGGAAGCCCAGGGTCGGGTCATAGCGCAGGAACTGGTGCTCGCTGCGGTCGATGATCCAAGGATCGATCATGTTGTTGTTCATCAGCGGCGAGCCTCCGGCCCAGGCCGTGACGATCAGACGCTCCGCATTCACCGCACCCGCCACGCCCAGCAGGCCGGCATTATGACGGATGGTCAGCGTGCCGCTGGTGCCAACGTCCCGGAGGAGGTCGGCCAGGGTCAATTCGGCGTAGAATCCGGTGTTACGTATCACGGAGATATCCGCGCCCAGTGCGGCGGTCACCGCGCCGACGGTTTCGGTGTACTGAATGGAACCAGCGACGGCGGCGGCATTGTCACCGATGATTTCCAAGCTGCCACCGTTGAGAAGGATGGCATCGGTGTCGCTCCAGCGGCCATCGGTGTTGGTACCGGTGTAGGGGGTGCCAAAGTCAAAGCGCAGGCGCGTGGATGGATGCAGATGCCACACGTTGGAATTGCTCCCGCTCACACCGACGGCCGTGCCAGCAGAACCCTCGATATTCACCTGGCCAAAGACCTCCACCGCCCCCGTGCCAAGCGGGGTGCGAGTGCCGTTGTTCCCTCCCTGAAGGGACAGCACGAAACCGCGGTAGGAGTTGTCGGTGTTGCGTGTGCGTGCCAGCAGGGTGCCGCCGCTGTAGTCATTGTTGCCGTTGTTGTTAAAGACGATCGTACCATAGGCATTGAGATTCATGCCCGCGCCCAGCAGCATGGTGCTCGGGCCGGCGGCAGAATCGGAGAATTGGGCAGCACCTGCGGTGGCCGGGCCCACGGTGAGCGTGGAGGCAGCGCCGCCAAGGCGGAACTCATTGCCATTGACTCCCCAGGGGGTCACGCTGTTGGCCGTCAGGGTGCCATTGCCATTCCCACCACCGAGGAACCAATTGCTGAAGACCCCGCCATCACGAGTGGCCATCCCGGGATCAGAGCTCAGGGTCTGGCCAGCATCAATGCTCAGAATGCCAAAACCATTGCCTTGGAGGAGTCCAGGGGCGGCAATGGCCGCAGTGATCGAATTGAGGTTCGCAGCAGAGCGGACGCCGAAGACCGTCATGGCGCTGTCGCTGGTGACGACCAAGGTCAGCCCGGTGGAGCCCAGATTGCCGGTGCTAAGCAGCGAGAAATAGGAGCCCGCATAGGCGCGCACAGCTCCGGTCCCCAGGGTGGTGTTGGTCACACCGAGAAGCGTGATACCACTGAACGAATCGTAGCCGCCACTGAAGGTGTTGGGAACATTGTTAGTGTCCATCACCACGTACCCGAGGCCCATCTTGGAGAGGCGGCCGAGGCCCTCCACTTTGTCGCGCAGGTAAGTTGTAGTGTCCGTGCGGAGGGAAAGAATGTCGTTGATGATGAGACCGGCCTCAATCACCAGTGAGTCCTGCCCGTTGACAATGAGGAAGGAGTCGTTCGAGGTGATGATCTTCTGCCCGCCGTTGTCGGTGCCGAAGAATTTGTTGCCTGCGCCGCCACCATTGCGATCCAGAGTGAGAAGAGTCAGGCCGTTCACAGACAGCTTTTGATTCGCATTGGAGAAGAACACCGTGTTTGCGACCGCACTGGCCAGACGGATGGTGCCATAGTTTGAGATGTAGTCACCCGTGCCAGTCGTGTATCCGTTGACCGTCGTGCCGATGTTTTGCAGGCGAATTTCACCACGGTCCAGGGTGACCGTGCCAGTCAGAGTGGTCCTGTTGTCCGCATCGAGACGCAGGACGCCGTCACCGCTCTTGATGAAACCCACGGCGCTGGTGATCGTGTCAGTCAGCTCCACGGTGCCGGCGTTGACATAAAGGCCCACCTGGCCGGTGCTGCCGATCGTGGTCGTGCCAGCCACATTGAGGTTGTAGCTGTTGTTGTTGATAAACTGCACCAAGGTGCCGGAAAGCGTGTCGGTGCCTTCGATCGTCAGCGAGGAAATCGTGACGGTGCCGCTGCCGCTGCTGGTGGAACGGTTGGTGTCGATGCGTGCCAGAGGCACGTTCTTCGCGATGGTGACACTGTTGTTATAAGTGCCATTCACACCGGCAGTGCGGAAGGACACGACCGGCATCTGCGAGCCGTTGTTGTTGTTCAGGTAATCGCCATGCAACGTGATGCTCGCGGTGCCGAAGGTGCCCGGGGCGTCACCGATGATCGTGCCACCGTTGACCTGCAGGTTGCCCGTGATGGCATTCGTCGTGTTGGTGAACTGTGTCGTGCTGGCCCCGGAACGCGTCAGATTGTTCGCCGTCACCTTGCCCGACAGCACCAAGGTGTTGTCAAAGGAGAAGATGATGCCTTCCGTGGCAGTGGTGCCGTCACCAAAGAAGAGCGGGTTGCTGAAAGTCACGGAACCGTTGGTGAGAAGGCCGCCGCTGTAGATGTTGAGCTGGCTGCCGGAGATGGTGGAGGTGCCGGTCACACGCAGGGCGTAGGTGTTGGACACAGCCGTGAGGGCGGCATTGGCCGACGCATTGTAATAAGCGATCGATGTGGAATTCAGCCCTTGAAGGAAAGATGCCCCCGATCCCGTGGCCGTCCAAGGCGCATAGGTCATGCCCGTGACATCGTTATAGGCGATGAAGGACAGATTGGAGCTGGTAAGGGTCGTGTTGCTGGCGGCGGGAGCCACAAACATCCAAGGATTCAGCATGCCGTTGCGGGAGTTCGCGGCGAGCCAGGCCGGATCCGTGACATACACGCGCTGGCCTTGGAACTGATTGAGTCCGAATTCATCCGCGTTCAGACGGATGGTCAGAGTCGACTGACCCGAACGGACGATGTTGCTGGTGCTCAAAACAATGCCGCCATTGGTGCTGTTGCGTTCCAAATAGAGACCGGCACCGCCTTTGACCGTGAGATCTCCAATCACTTCCGTGGTAAAATGCTGGGAGGCGGCCGCCATGTTCAGAGTGGAACCGTCCAAGGTCATTCCGGTGGTGTCCCCCCACTTGTTGGAAATGGCGAGGTTGCTGTTGTTCAACCGGCTGACAACGAACTGGTCATTCACGTCGAGGGAGTAATCGAGGCGCAGCACAGCGCCCGGGAGAATGTTGACCGTGTTGATGTTGTTGAGACCGGACGCATCCGTGACCGTGGCCAGACCACGCAGGTTGAGCCTGCCATAAACGTCGATGTTCGGGGAGACGAAGCTGCCGGTGAACTCCAGGTAGTTGCCGATGGAACCAAAGTCCGCCCCACGATAGATCGTCGTGTTGCCAGTGTAGTCCTGGTTGCCATAGGCGCGGATGATTGCCACGGTGCCCTGCGTCGTCACAGAGCCGGAAGCCAGCGGGTTGCGGCCCACTTCCACCGAGGCGCTGCCAGTAAGCACATTGTCATTCACGATGCTCAGCGTCGCCCCATTCGATCCGGTGAAGTGATAGACGTTGTCCACACCGGCACCCAGAGTGTTGGCCATGTAGAAGGTGTTCCCGTAAGCGGAGATTCCCCATTTACCACTGCCCATGCGCGCCTCATCGATCGTCTGGGTGAACAGGCCCGCATCCCCCATGCCTAAGGCGAGAGAGCCGTTCGTCGTCGAACGCAGGCTGTAGCTCGTCAACGGTGCATCTGTGCCAATGTCAATGCGACTGGTCCAGTTCTGCTCAGTGCCGAAGATCTGCACTTCCTGACCCGCCACCAGATTGCCCGGTGCATTCAGTCGAAGGGCCACGCTGTTGCCTGTGGCGGCAAACCCCTGGTTCACCACGATGTCACCACTGCCGGCGTTTGCCGTGCTGCTCGGCACAAACGTCACACCTGGATAGATGACGTCGTCGGTTCCACGGCTGCCAAACAGGATGGTGCCACCGCTGATCACCAGACCACCGCTCCAAGTCCCGCTGTTGTCGCCGGAAATCGTCAGATCCGAGGCGCCGATCTTGTTGATCGTATAGCCCATGCCACCGTCTGTGATGCCACCCGCCAGCACCAGCTGCACGTCCGTCTGGATGCGCGCGTGGTTGGTCAGCGTCGTCAGCCCGTCAAAGCGGGGGATGAAGGTGTTGCCGCCGGTGGTCAGGAAACGCTGCACGTCCAAAGTCAGCGAGCCAAAGGTCAGCAGCTTGCTGCTGGCAGCCTGGCCGCCAACCGCCGGCCGGTTCACGATCAACTGGCTGTCACCGCCCCGATGAATGATGTCATTGCCCACCAGTATGCGCTGGCTGTTGCCCGTGTTATCCCCAAGGGCGTACACTTCCCAGTTGCCGCCACGCAGAATGATCTTCGTTGTGCTCGGAATCGCCGAGGCAAAGCCGGTCGGAGTCGCCCATGACTGGTCATTGGTCCAGCTCTGAACATACCCCTGGGCGATGTCCAATGTACCCAGGGAGTTTGGCGTCGCCGTGTTCCAGTTGTCCAGAATCAGCCGCCCGCCGCCTATTTTTAGCAGCACCGAACTCGCGTCGCCGATGATCTGTCCTGAGAACGTCTGGTTGCTGCCTTCGCGTCCCACGGTCAAGGTCGCACTGCCCAAATTCAGCGTTCCTCCTGTGTTCTGCTCAGGGCTCACCACGCTGGTGCCCGACAGATTGCCAAACTCCTGGTTGTTGCCGTTCAGCAGCACCGTCGCCCCGGGCTGGATCGTCACAATCGATCCCGTCACCGCGTTCAGGTTCCCAAACGTCGGGATCACGTTGGCCGCCATCAGGCTCAATGTGCCCGCGTTCACCTGCACGTTCCCCTGGAACGTGTTCGCTTCCCACAGCTCCAGCGTCCCCTCACCAAATTTCACCAGCACCGCCGGCGCAGCCACATTGCTCGTGCTCAGTGTGTTGTTCACGTTGCTGCGGAAGTTCGTCAGCGACACGTAGAGCGCCGACGGGGTGGCGGAGTCTTCCACATACACATTCAACGCATTCGTGCCAAAATTAATGGTCCCCACGGCCATGTCAGCACCGCCGTTGAGAATGATCCCCGCCTGTCCTAGCGTGCTCGAGTTGGCAGCGCCCACGTTCAAGGTGGCCCCTCCCAAACTGATGTCCGAATCGGTGCGGAACGCATACACACTGCGGTCGGCCGTCAGCGACCCGCCCACGCCGGTGGCGTCAAACAACTGCGTCGATCCCGCTGCCAGGTCCAGATCTCCCGTGCCGCCATACGTCGCCGCGACCACATTGCCGCCGCTCATCGTCGCGTAGGTGCCCGCGTTGCTCGCTCCCAGGCCCTGGATCACCGCCCAGGTGCCGATGGTGCCGTTGAGCACCGCTGGCGCCGAGGTGAAGCTGATCTTTTCATTTCCGGCCGTGCCGATGTTCGTGGTGATGCCCTTGAGGGTCATCGTGGCGTTGTTGCTGCGTGCCAGCGAGCCGAAGCTCAGGGTGGTGCTGGTTCCTGCGGTGTTATCCACCACGAGGGCTGCATTGCCGGAGTTGATGGTCAGCGCCCCGGTGCTCGTGGAGGTGTTTGCCCCGCCTGAGGTGTTCAGGCGCAGCGTACCGTTAAGCACGTTGAAGGCGTTGTTGGTGCCAAAGGAATTGCCGCCCGCTTTAGCGTAGCCGATCAGCGTGCCCTGGCTGACCTTCACACCGCCGGTGAAGGTGTTGCCCGTGCCAGGATTGAGGATCACCGTGCCGGTGCCCACTTTGTTGATGCCGCCGACGCCGCTGATGGTGCCACTGAAGGTCACATCCCCGCCGCTGGCAGCCGTCAGGTTCACGCCGAGCGAGGAGAGATTAAGATTGCCGGTGAAGAACTTCGCCCCGGCATCCAGACCGCCGATGGTCTGCGTGGTGGTGCCCGTGGCAGAATTGATGATGTTGCGCGCCAGCGTGCGGCCCGCGCCGCTCAGCAGCAGTTGTGAGAAGGCGATGTCTTTGCCACGGAAGGTCACCGCATTGGAAGACGTGCCCAGCGCGTTGTCATTCCCCAGCACCAGGTAGCCATTGGAAATGTAGGTGTCGCCGGCATAGGTGTTGCTGCCGCTGAGCCAGAGAGTGCCCTGCTCCTGCTTGTTGAGATCATTGGCCACATCCCCGGACACGACGCCGCTGATCGTCACCAAGGCACCGCGGGTGCGCAGGTTGATGTCACGATTGAGCACGACCGAGTCGGTGATCTCCAACCGATAGCCGTTGTAGCCGTCAAAGTAGATCGAGCTGCTGACTCCGCTGTCCAGGCCATAGGTGCCGCCGTGGCCGATGATCAAGGTCGGAATCTTCACCAACTGATTTTCCGAGCCGGGTCCGGTCGCACCCACCACGATCACCCGCGTGCTGTTGTCATTGCCACCCGAGGTGTTGATGATGTTGTTAAACACGAACGGTCCCGTGCCATTCAAGCGGAACTCCAGATCGGAGCGACGATCATTGTTGGTGGCCATGTTGATGGTGCTTCCGGCGTCACCGGCGGCCCCCACGTTGCCAAGCACCAACCGTCCCTGCTGCAGGTTGGTGGTGCCGTCATAGGTGTTGTCGCTGTTCAGAATGAGCACGCCGCCCTGGCGCTTGTTGAGATTCACAGCCGCGGGCCCCGTCTGGCTGATAACGCCGTTGACGGTGAGCACGCCGGCCCCTGTCTGGAAGCTGTTGTCCACCCCGACATCCAGATACTGATCAATGGCAGCCGTGGTGTTGTTGTTGAGCGTGATGTTGTTGACCACCAGGTTGGTGAAGATGGTGCCGACCGTGCCGACGGTCAGCACACGGCTGGCGTCGTAGAGGGCGATGTCATTGATCTGCACCGTGCTGTAGGCGCCGCCTGTGAGCGGTGAGGTGCGAATGACGCTGTTGCCACCCACCACCAGCAGATTGCGCGCCGCATACTGCGTGTCCGTCTGGCCGTAGGTGCCTTTCGCCAGGTCCAGACGAAGCTCGCCACCCATGAGGTAAACGTTGTTATCGCCCGTGCTGAGAGCGGCGTTGCTTCCCACCTGCAGCACACCGCCGGAACCAATGGTGACGCTGCCGCTGTAATTCTGCGCCTGCGGCAGGTAAACGATGCCGCCAAGGTTGGCACGGCTGTTGTTGTCCGGTGAGCCGATGATCAACGGCACATTGCCGGTAAGAACGTTGGCGTTTTTGATGGTGATGGTGCCACCACCCGCGCCCAGGCGCAGAGCTCCGTTGGTGGCGGAGAAGGCGCTGCCCGTGAAGACGCCGTTCCCGGTGTTGGCGCCCAGCCAGACCTGGGTGTTGGGCGAGAGGGCGGCGATTTCGGCCGCCACATCCGTGGAGAAGTTCATGTTGCCGCTCAGGTGAATGGCCACGCGGCCCGCCAGTCCGGGCATGAAACTGCTGAGGTAGATGTTGTTGCCGCCCAGAGCTGTACCAGGAGTGGATTCAAGGCTAAGGAAGCGAATGCCGCTGCCATCGCCGTAGCCTGCACCCAGTCCGAGGGCGACCGCACTGTTCAGGTCTCCCAGAGCAGCCAGCCCCAGAGTGATGCGTTGATTGTCGCCGATGCTGGACGGTGCATTCAAGGTCAGGGCACCCGCCGTGCTGTAGGCACCGCTGACGAGGACATCATTGCCTGTCACGTTGGCACCCAAAACGGCATTGCCACGAAGGATGAGAGCACCGCCGGTCACCACCGTGCCGCCCGTGTAATTGTTGGTGGCATTGGTCAGGAGCGTGGTGCCGTTGCCGAGTTTCAGCAGCGCGCCGCCGCCGGTGATCTGGCCGGTGAAAAGGCCATAGTTGGCGGTGCTGAGCTGAGCGTCATTGACGAGGGTGATGGTGCCGGTGGCAACCGCATTGTCCAGGCGCATACCGCCAAGTCCTGCCCCCTGGGTGGTGGCGGCGCTGGAAAGGAAGAAATCGTTGGTGAGGATCGTGTCCTGGGCGAAGACCTGTCCGCCATCCTTGATGGTCACAGCCCCCGTGCCGAATGGGCTGACATTGTTGCGCACATACACCTGGCCGAGATCGATCACCGTACCGCCCGTGTAGGTGTTGATGCCATTGACTTCCTTTCTGCCCCAGCCGGAGTAGGTCACCGAAACAGCGCCCGAACCGTTGTCCACGATGGCTGCGTTGATGGTGATCACCTGTGTGCTGTTGGCATTGGGCGTGGAATTGATGAAGATCAGCTCGCCCGCCGTGTTATTCGCGCCACCTGCTGTGATGCTGCCAGTGGTGGAGGTCAGGTAGGTGTTGCCAGTGTTGCCGACGTAAGTTGTGGTGGTGGCAGCTCCGATGGGGCTGCCGATGTAGAGATTCCCTGCCCCGCTGGCCAGCAAAACACCGCCGACAGCACCCAGACGCAGGGTGTTGCCGCCGCCGATGTTCAAGGTGGAGTTGGCGGTGCTGGTGGCCTTGACCAGCAGCGTGTTGATGTCCGTGGTTCCGGCCGAAAGGTTCGTCGTGGTCGCTGTGCCACCTGCATTGATGCGGACGTTGTTCGCGGCGTTGTTCGCCAGGGTGGTTCCGGTGCTGGTGATGTCTGTGTAAGCCGTGTAGGCGACAAGATTGCCACCGGAGATCGTGGCCCAGTCAGCTGCGGCACCCGCCGTGGCTGGTGCGCTGATGGTGGCCCAGGCTCCAAGGATGCCATTGGTGAGGGAGTAGCTGCCGGAAACCGTGCCTGCCGCAGGCAGAGCGATATCAAGGGTGCTTCCCGCAGTGCGGGTGATGGCGCCAAGGGCCAGGCTGAGAGAGGTGGCCGTGCCCTGGTTCATGTAGATGAAGGAGGATCCCTGATCCACCAGCGTGCTGGCAAAGGTCTGGCTGTTGACCGTGGAGGCCTTGCCATTCATCTGCAGGGTGCCACCGTTGGTCTGGCTGACACCGCCGAAGACCAGCGCCGAAGAACTGGAAATCAGGTTCGTGGCCGGGGCTGCGGCATTGGCGAAGTCGAGAATCAGCGCGTTGGCAGAGTTCCCGCTGCCAATGGGCGCTGAAACAGATCCCGTCAGGGTGGTGGCACCGGTGTAGGTCTGGGCGGCACCGATGGTCAGGGTGGAATTGGTGATTTTAGTTGGATTGATCAAACTGTTCTGGCCCAGTTTGGTCAGCCCACCCGTCCCGGAAAGCACGCCCGTGTAGGTGCTGCCGTTGCCAACGATCCGGAGATTGATGGGAGCTGCCGCATTGTTTTGGAGCACCATGTTAGCGGAGCCCGTCAGACCACCGAGGGTGAAGACGCCGCCCGCCGTGCTGGAGAAAACCACATTGCCGCTGGAATTGAGCGTGCTGAACTGAAGCGCATCCCCGTTGGCGAGGATCAAACTGCCCGTTCCGCTGACCGTGGTGATGCCGGTGAGGGTGTTTGCGGAGGTCAGGGTGAGATCGCCGGCACCGGTCACGGTGAAGCTGTCACCGTAACCGCCGGAGATAATGCCGTTCATCGTGACGCCCGCTGTGTTGGCCACATCAAGGGTGCCATTGCCAGTGAGCAGAATGTTTTTGTCAAAATTCAGCGCGCTGGAGCCAGTCACCTGAAGGGTGGCGGCAAGATTCACCGCCGCAGCGGTTCCGAGGTTTGCCATGCTGCTCACGGTCAAGACGCCTTCATTGACGGAAACCGCACGGCTGAAGGTGTTGGCGGCGGTGAGCGCCAGCGTGCCGCTGCCCAGCTTGACAATGCCGGCAGGAGCGATGCCATCGACGATGATCGCATTAATCGTCAGGTCCAACGAAGCAGCAGAAGAATCTCCCACCGTGATGAAGCGGGTCACTCCTCCGAGGCTGAGCCCGCAATCCAGGACGCTGGCGTTGATGATCGCGCCATTGGGATTGTTCTCTGCCAGATAGGTGATGTTGCCGCCCAGCGTCAGCAGATTATTGCCCGCGTTCACCGTGGCGGTGGAACCGGCGGGGCCGCCGCCAAGGGCCAGACCACCCAGACGCAGATCAAAGCCGTTCAGGTCCAGCGTGCCCGCCGCAACGATCACATTGCCGGAGCCAAAGATGGTGTTGTCGTCACTGCCCACCTTCAAGGTACCCTCTGCCACAATCGTGGCGCCGGTATAGGTGTTGTTACCGGTGAGTGTGAGCGTGCCCGCACCTGATTTCAGGACCGATTTGCCGCCGCTGATGATGCTGCCATAGGTGAACTCGTTGGAGCCGGTGACGTCAAAGCCGATGCCGCCTGAGGGGCTGAAATTCGCCGCGCCGATGGCGGTGTCGATGTCCGCCGTGCTCCATTCACCCGCCCCGCCAGCACGGAAGGACAGGAAGGCCCCGTTGGAGACATTGATCGCCGCAGGTGTGGGGAATCCGGGAAGCGAAGCGGAGGAGCCGAACACCAGCACGCCCGCAAGAATGTTGGTGGCACCCGTGTAGGAATTGCTGCCGGTGAGAGCCACCAGCCCGCCGGTGGTCTTGTTGACAGACACGGCCCCGGTCAAAGTGGCGCTGATGGTGCCCTGACGAAGATCATAGGAGGTGGCATTGAGCGTGCCGTTGCTGATGATGCCGCCGGCAAGAACGAGGTCACCCACGTTTTGAGTGGTTCCATCCAGATCCAGTTCACCTTCCTGGACATTCGTCCCGCCGGTGTAGGAATTGGAACCTGACAGCTTGAGGACTCCGCTGCTGGTCTTGGTCAGCGCGCCTGTGCCGGTAAGATCAGCGCTCACCGTCCCGCTCTGGGCCTCATAGGAGCTGCCCGCCAGCGAACCGTTCGCAATGGTGCCGCCTGCGACGGTGACCTTGCCAACGGTCTGGCTGGTGCCACCCAGATCCAAGGTGCCGCCATTGGCGGTCAAGGATGCATTGGTGCCGCTGACAGTGGCCGCCGCGCCCAGCGCCAGCGTACCAGCATTGACGACGGTGCCGCCACGGTTCGTATTGGCTCCAAGCAGCGTCAGGGTTCCAGCGCCTGTCTTTGAGAGAGTCACGTTGCCGTCCAAAGTGCCGCCGTAGGTGGTGTCACCGGACTGGTTGACGGTGAGCGTGTTGTAATCAAAAGCACCGTTGTTGATGCTGCCTGCAGGGCCGCTGAGTGAAGCCACCTCCTGATCGTAGCCGTTCAGGTCAAACTGGCCCGCGCTGCCGTTCATGACCAGCGCCGTGCTTGTGTTCAAGCTGTTGTTACGACCAATCTGAAGGATGCCGTTTCTGACGGTGGTGGCACCCGTGTAAGTGTTGGCACCGTTGAGCAGAATCACGTCCTGACCCAGCTTGGTCAGGCCAAAGTTCCCCGAAATGACCCCATCGATCTGAAGGTAGGAACCGCGCAGGGCGAGATCATTGGGATTGCCGCCCATGATGGAGTTCTGCTTGCCCATGTCATAGATGACCGTTTCGCCTGCCGGGAAGGGCTGCCCCAGATAGGAGTCGGCCTGAAGATTGATGGCGACACCACTGCCAAGCGTGTGGATGACCGCCACTTGATCGTAGTCCGAGGGCAGATAGCCCATGATGGAACCACCGTTCAAATTGATGGTCTGGGCGCCGGTCTGGTTGCTGAAAATCTGCAGCAGGACCCCTGCCCCCATGTTCACCGTGCCACTGCGCGCGCCATCCACAGCCCACCGCTCGATGGAACCCGGACGCTGGTCCAGCGTTGCCAGCGGGCTGAATCCAGCCACGGCAATTTCCAAGGCCCCGCCCTGGCTGATGACGGCGGTGTTGCCTGCGGCACCAAAGGAACCGTTGTCGCGGACACGGACGGCACCTTCGTCGACATACCAGAAGTGGCTGCCTGTGAAGGTGGAGGAGTTGTCACCCAGGCTCAGGACGCCGTCGCCAGCCTTGTAAACATCATACAATCCCTGGTTGATGATCGAACCAAACTGCACCCCTGTGGTGCTGCCCGTTCCAAAACTGGAGGCGTCCACGTTGACATTGTAGTTGTCATAGAGCGTGACGATGCCGGTGAAAAGGGTGCTGCGAGCGCCATCCACCTGGAAACGGATCAGGCCTGGCTGCAACGGATTGGATGCCCCGGTGGTCTTCAAATCAATGTCAGGGATCAGCTGGTTGCGGTCCGAAGCAGTCACTGTGCGGATCAGGTTGCTGTCCCAGGAGGTGATCTTGCCCCCGCCCCACACAAACAAGTCCGGAGTTCCGCTGTTGTAGTTGTAGCGCAGTTCGGTGAACAGAATGCTGGCGCCGCCGTCCTGACGGTCGTCGTCGTCACTCATCACAGAACCGTTCAACACGATTTCGTTGGAGCCACTGCCGACCGAGTCCGGCGTGAGGAACTGAATGCCGCCCTCATTGATGACCCAGGTGCCGGAGAACTGCTTCTGGTCGCCGTTGATGTTGAGGAAGGCGGAACCAAATTTGGTCACCTGGCTGGCGAAGATTCTTCCATCGATCTGGCCGGTGTTTTGACGGGCGTAAATGAGCGCCTCACCGCCCCCGCCCGGGCCAAAGTAAAGATCAGTGCTGATGAGCGGGGATACGTTGTTGGGTGACACTCCTCCCGTGAAAATAAGACCTCCGCTTTCCACGGTGATCTGAGTGGCTGTACCGTCCGCACTGCCATTGAGGTTGCGGTTCACACGCAGGGCATAGACATCCAGGTTCATGCCGAGCGTCTGAGTGCCCGTGGCGGCCCCCAGGTCGAGAATTTCCGTGCCGTCATTGAGCAGAACCACGCTTGAGTTGAGGGTGGTGGTGGCGGCCGCCGGGTTGAGATAATTCGCCGGCGCTGAGCCTTCGGTGATCAATTGCAGGCCGTTGGTGCTGTCGTATTTGAGGAACTGGTCGGCGTTGCGGTCAATGATCCACGGATCAACCATGTTGTTGGTCATCGGGATGGAGCCTCCTCCCGTGAGCCAGATGACTTCCGTGTTGTTCACACCGCCAGCGGCGGTGTTCGCGCCGAGCAGGCCGGTGTTGTGATTGATGGTCAGCGTGCCGTAGCGGCCGTCCGTGGTGCCACGCACGATGTCAGCGACCGCCAGACCTGCAAAACCTGTGCCCTCACGGTCAAGACGGATTGCCGAGCCGCCGAAAATGTTCAGGATTCCGATGGTTTCGAGATTGGTGGCGGCGGTGTTGATGTTGTTCGTCCCGCGAATCTGCAGATTCGAGGAATTCAAGGTCAGCGATGCCTGGTCGTCATAACGTCCTTCAGCACTTGCATTCAAAAACGCGGTGCGGTTGTCGAAGGTGATACGGCTGCCCGCATGGGTGATGATCGAGGTGTAGTTGTCCCCGGCCGCATTGACCAAACCGCCGTTGGCCCCGGCAAAACGCAGATGTCCATAAATGTCCACCTGGCCGGTGCCCAGCGGTGTGCGGTAGGTGCTGACGGTCGGGTTGCCACCATCGACACGGATGGCACCCTGATACCAGCCGCCGCCGATGTCGCGACCACGGGTGATGGTGGTGCCTCCAGTGTAGTCAGCGTCGAGGTTGTTGCCCAGGACGGCAATCGTGGCGTTGTATCCGGCAGCGTTCCAGGCATCCGCCTTGCCGTAGAGAACCTTGTTGGTTCCGGTGAAGAGGATCGAACCAGCCGTCGCAGGAGAAAGGGTGAGGCCCGCAACACCGCTGATGCGGTAAACACCTTCCGCCCCTGGCAGCAGCGATCCGGCATTGCCGTTGTAGGTGGCTCCGGCGATGACGGCGCCGAGGCTCCAGTAGCCATCCTGGAAGGCAGACTGGTCAAAAGCCGTCCCCACCGTGCCTGCGCCGTCGAAGGCCAGCATGCCGCCCGCTCCTGCACGGCTGGTGTTGTTGGCATACGGGAAGAGCGCATTCAGGTTCGCCGTGGTGAACAGGGAGGACTGGGAAATCGCCAAAACTGTCGGGGTGGTGTAACCGCTGCTGAAGCTCGTCACAGCACTCCCGGCGATGTTGTTGAGGGAGTTGAGCGAGAGCGTTGAAGTCGGCCCGTTGATGACCGGCCCCGAGCCGAAGGTGAAGTTCGTGGCGCTCTGGGCGACGCGGCTGTAGCCTTGCAGCGCGGTGTACCCGCCGGTCCAGTCCACGTTGGCGGCATTGTTGTTGAACGTGATCAGATAGGAATCCCCCTTGGTCAGGGTTCCATTGCCACGGATGATGTTATTGATGATCAGGCTCGCATCCACCACACGGAAGAACGGCAGGTCGGTGACCACCAGCTCGCTGTTGATGCGCAGATGGTCACCAAAGGAGGCCTGGTCAAAAATCACCGTCGGGCTGTTTCGGGTGATGAACTCAAGGCCTGCAGCACCGATGGTCGCACCACCGGAACCGCTGGCGGGGCTGCCTCCATTGCGGTCGTAAATGATGGTGGTGCGACCCGCGATCGTGATGTTCTGGCCAACGCCGTTATAGAAGGTGGTGGTGGAGTTGGTCGTGCCGGTATTCTGCGCCGCCAGACGCAGCGTGCCGGTGTTGATGAGGAGAGATCCCGTGCCCTCTGCCTGGGAGTCGAAACCTGCCACGTTCCCGGCGGTGAGCCGCAGTTCGCCCGCGTTCACAGTGATGTTGCTGGAAAGGGTGGCGTCGTTGTTGCCGTCCAGCCGCAGCACGCCGCCGCCCCACTTGGTGAGGGCGGCGGAGGAGGTGAGGGTGCCCGCCAGGCGCCAGGTATTGGCGGCGACGTTGATGGCGATGGGGCTGGTGCCGCCGAGCAAGGTGTCACCCAGCACGTCCATGTTGGAATTGCTGTTGTTCAAAATGAGCAGCGTGCCCCCCGGGCCGGCGGATCCCATCACATTCAAATTCTGGAACTGCACCGTCGTAGACGTGCCGGATCCGGTGTAGCGTTCCGCATAGATTTCCGCTCTCGCCACATCCTGCGCCACAGTGACGGTCAGGCCGGAGTAGGTGGTGGTGGCGCTGTTGTGGCGGAGACGCAGGCTTGGCATCTGGCCGCCATTGTTGTTGTTCAAATAGTCGGCGGACATGATGATCTCGCTGGCGGATCCACGCGCGCCGTTTCCGTCGATGTAAAGCAGACCACCGTTCATCTGAATGGTGCCGCTGATGGCGTTGGCAGCGTTGGTCAGCTGCAGGAATCCCGGCCCGCCGTAGGTCAGGTTGTTGGCGGTCACCACGCCGTTGAGCACCAGCGAGGAGTCATTCACATAGATGATGCCTTCGGTAGGAGTCGTGCCATTTCCAAAGTAAAGCGGGGTGGAGGAGCTCAAGGTGACAGCGCCGTTGGTAAGGAGACCGCCGCTCCAGATGTTGATGCCGCCGCCCGTCAGGGTGGAGGTGCCGGTGATGCGCATCGCATACGTGTTGGCCACACCCGAAAGCGTGGTGTTGGCCGCCGCATTGTACCAGGCGATGGAGGTGCTGTTCAGCCCGGTGAAGAAGGCGGCGTTGCTCCCGGTCGCCGTATAGGCTGCATCCACAAAGCCGGTGTCGTTGTTGTAGGTGAGGAAGCTCAGGCTGGTGGCGTCATACATCCAGGGCGCCACGATGCCGTTGGTGAGCACTGGCGCGCCCCCCGTCAGGAAAAACTTCGACGACTGCAAATTGATGGACCCGAGTTCAGCCGCGCTGCTTGTAGGCCGGAGCCCCAAGGTGGCCTGGCCGATGCGGGTGATGCCGGAGGTCCTCAGCACGATCTGTCCATTGGTGCCATTGCGCTCCAGGCCGATGCTCGCTCCGCCTTGGATCGTGATCTGGCCGACCGTTTCCTCGTTCACCCTGCCGCTGCTGTTGATCAGGTTGAGGCCCGCGCCGTTCAGCAGCATGCCCTGGGTGTCGCTCCATTTGTTCTCATCGGTCCCAAGCCCCAAGTTGCTGTTATCAAGGCGGGAAATGATGAAGTTGTCATTCACGTCCATGTTGTAATCCAGACGCAGATTGCCGCCGGGCATGAGGTTCACCACGTTGACCTGATCCCCCGCATCATTCGTCACCCGGCCGTCCCCGCGCAGCGTCAGGCGTCCATACACATTGAAGACCGAGGAGGCGCTGTTGCCGGTGAGCTCAAGAATGGAGCCGATGCTGCCGGTGTCCGCTTCACGATAGATGTTGGTGGCTCCGGTGTAGGTCTGGTCGCCATAGAACCGGACGGAAGCTTCGGTGTAGCCTGGGTTCTGCCCTGCCAGCGCGCTGGAACGGCCGATGTCCACCGAGGCGGTGCCGGAGAGCGCCCCGCTGGTGGTGATGGAAAGAATCGCGCCATTGTTGCCGCCGAAGCGATACACATTGTCCACGCCAGCACCCAGTGTGGCGGCGGTGTAATACGTGTTGCTCACGGCGCTGACGCCCCATTTGCCATTGCCAAGCTTCGACTGGTCGATCGCCGTGGTCCAGTGGCCTTCACTGAGGTTCAGGCCCAGGCTGCCGTTCGTGGTGGAACGGATGCTGTAATTGGTCAGCGCGGTGTCCGTTCCCAGATCGACGCGCAGGCTGTTGGCCGTTTCAGTGCCGAAGGTCTGCACCCGCTGGCCCTGCGCGGAAAGGATGTTGGAGGGGGCGTTGAGGCGGAGGGCCGAACTGCGATTGAGCACGATGTCCCCCGTGCCCGCATTGGCGGTGACACTCGGAATAAAGGTGGTGCCGGGATAACGAATGTCGTCAGTCCCACGACTGTTGAAGAGCACATAGCCGTCTGTGATGACCAAACCGCCGTTCCAAGCGCTGTTGTCACCACCGATCTCCAGATTGCTGCCGCCGCGCTTTTCGAGCGAGTAGTTGCCGGTGATCGTTCCTGCCAGCAGCAGCGGGGCGTCGGTTTGGATCCGGCCATTGGCATTGAGGGTGATGGTGCCGTCAAAGCGAGGATAGATGGCGTTGCCGCCCGTCACCAGCAGCAACTGCTTGTCCAAGCTCAGATTGTTAAAGACCATCACCTTATTGGAGGCGCCGCCCTGCCAGCGGTTGGTGTTCAAGGTGGAGTTTCCACCTTGGACGGTGATGCTGTAGCCCAGATAGATGTTCTGGGCGTTGCCGGTCTGATCTCCATTGATGAACGCCTCCCATGAGCCCCCGCGCAGGAGGATGGTGGTGTCAGAGGTGACCGCCGAAGCAAACCCGGTGGGCGTGGCCCATGACTGATCATTGAGCCAGGTTTGCACGGTTCCCTGCGCGATGTCCAAGGTGCCCAGCGAATTCGGCGCTGCCGTATCCCAGTTGTTCAGGATCAGACGCCCGCCACCCACCTTGGTCAGCACTGAATTCGCGTCACCAATGATCTGTCCGGAGAACGTCTGGTTGCTGCCTTCCCGACCCACGATCAAGGTTGTCGCAGCGCCCAATGGTTTACTGCCGAAATTCAGCGTTCCACCCGTGCTCAAAACCGGGCTCACCACGCTCGTTCCCGACAGATTGCCAAACTCCTGGTTGTTGCCGTTCAGCAGCACCGTCGCCCCCGGCTGGATCGTCACAATCGATCCCGTCACCGCGTTCAGGTTCCCAAACGTCGGGATCACGTTGGCCGCCATCAGGCTCAGTGTGCCCGCGTTCACTTGCACGTTCCCCTGGAACGTGTTCGCTTCCCACAGCTCCAGCGTCCCTGGTCCGTATTTCACCAGCACCGCCGGCGCAGCCACATTGCTCGTGCTCAGCGTGTTGTTCAAATTGCTGCGGAAGTTCGTCAGCGACACGTAGAGCGCCGACGGGGTGGTGGAGTCTTCCACATACACATTCAACGCATTCGTGCCAAAATTAATGGTTCCCACGGCCATATCAGCACCGCCGTTGAGAATGATCCCCGCCTGTCCCAGCGTGCTCGAGTTGGCAGCGCCCACGTTCAAGGTGAACCCTCCCAAACTGATGTCCGAATCGGTGCGGAACGCGTACACACTGCGGTCGGCCGTCAGCGACCCGCCCACGCCGGTGGCGTCAAACAACTGCGTCGATCCCGTTGCCAGGTCCAGATCTCCCGTGCCGCCATACGTCGCCGCGACCACATTGCCGCCGCTCATCGTCGCGTAGGTGCCCGCGTTGCTTGCTCCCAGGCTCTGAATCACCGCCCAGGTGCCGATGGTGCCGTTGAGCACCGCTGGCGCTGAGGTAAAGCTGATCTTTTCATTTCCGGCCGTGCCAATGTTGGTGGTGATCCCCTTGAGGGTGATCGTGGCGTTGTTGCTGCGCACCAGAGAGCCGAAGCCCAGCGTGGTGCTGGTTCCCCCGGTGTTGTCCACAATGAGGGCGGCGTTGCCGGAGTTGATCGTCAGCGCCCCGGTGCTCGCGGTGGTGTTCGCCACGCCGGTGGTGTTGTTCACCCGCAGCGTGCCGTTGGCCACATTGAAAGCGTTGTTGGTGCCAAAGGGGTTGCCGCCCGCTTTGGCGTAACCGACCAGCGTGCCCTGGCTGACCGTCACACCGCCGGTGAAGGTGTTGCCGGTGCCTGGATTGAGGATCACCGTGCCGGTGCCCACCTTGTTGATGCCTCCGGCGCCTGCACCGCTGATCGTGCCGCTGAAGGTAACATCCCCGCCGCTGACAGCCGCCAGGCTCATGCCGAGTGAAGAGAGATTGAGATTGCCGCTGAAGGTCTTTGCTCCGGCGTCCAGACCGCCGATGGTCTGGGTGCTGCCTGTGGCGGTGTTGATGAAGTTGCGGGAGATCGTGCGGTTCCCGGCGGCGAGAATCTGAGAAAAAGCGGTGCCGCGGAAGGTGATGTCCGAGGTCGCATTTCCGAAGGCGTTGTCATTTCCCGCCACCAGGTAGCCGTTGGAGATGGTGGTGGTGCCTTGATAGGTGTTGTTTCCGTTCAGCCACAGGGTGCCCTGCTCGGATTTTTCCAAGGCATTGGCGGCAGCCCCCGAGACCACGCCGTCAAAGGTGGTCAGCGCGCCGCGCGTGCGGAAAACAATGCTGCGGTTCAGGGCGACGGAACCATTCACCGTGAACCGGTAGCCATTGTAACCGTCAAACCACAGCGCGCTGTTGCCCGTGCCATCCGTCGCGAACGTCCCTGCGTGCCCAATGGTGAGCGAAGAAATCTGCACCTCTTGATTTTCGGAGCCGGGACCCGCAGCCCCCACAGTGATGATTCGTGTGCTGCTGCTGTCCCCGCCGGAGGTGGTCACGTTATTGTCGAACAAAAACGGCCCCGTTCCATTGATTCGGAACTCAAGACCTGAGGAACGGGAGCCATTGGTGGCCATGTCGATGATGGATCCCGCATTGCCGGCCGCGCCTGTGTTGGTCAGCACCAGTCTTCCCTGATCCAAGGTCGTCGTTCCATCATAGGTGTTGTCAGCATTCAGAATGAGCACGCCGCCGTTGCTTTTGCGCAGGTTTTGCACGCCCGTGGCCTGATCGGCGATGACGCCGTCCACCGTCAGCATGCCTGCCCCGGCCTGGTAGCTGTTGTCGACTCCGACGCTCAAAAACACCGTTCGCGCGGCATTGGGCATGATGATGGTGTTGACGTGCACGTCCGTAAAAATCGTGCCCAGGGTGGCGATGGTAAGTGCACGGTCCGCACCGGTCTCCGTGAACTGGAACTGGTCAAAATTGACGACGTTGTAGCCGCCGCCGCTGAGGGCGGAGGTACGCAGAACGCCGTTGGCTCCCTGGATGTCGAGGATGCGGGAGGCGTACTGGTTTTCTGTGCCGCCGTAGAGCCCGTCGGCGATCTCCACGCGCAGCTCACCGCCGCGAAGGTTGAGCACATTGTTGGCGTTGCTCAGCGCACCGTTGCTGCCCACATGCAAAATGCCACCGCTGCCAATGGTCACGTTGCCGCTGTAATTCTGCGCCAGGGGGATGTAAACCACACCACCGATGTTGGTGCGCGCCGTCTGATCTTCCGCGCCAATAAACAGCGGGTAGTTGCCGTTGAGGACATTGGCGTTCGCGATGGTGAGCGTGCCGCCGCCTGAGCCAAGTCGAAACGCCTCGACGCTGCCAGTCTTGGTGCGTCCCGTGGTGCTGAGCGTCGTTCCTGTAAAGGTCCCGTTGCCGGTGTCCGCGCCAAACCAGACCTGCACATCGGGAGCCACGGCTTTGATCAGGCCCGGAAGGTCCGCCTGGAAGTCGTTGTTGCCGCTGATCTGGACGGCCACGCGATTGCGGCGGTTGTCGTCCGCCTGCTGGTCGCCAATCACGATGCTGTAAGGCCCCGTCTGCACAGTGCCGCCGCTCAGGGTCAGGCTGCTGAAGGTGATGTCCTTGCCCGTGCCATATCCCGCTCCAAAAGCGATGGCGGCTGGCGTGTTGTCATCACCATTCTGCAAGGCGATCATCTGATTGGAGCCGACGTTCGAAGGACCGTCCAGTTTCAAGCGCGACCCCTGATTGATCAGGATGTCATTGCCCATCACGTTAGCGCCCGCCGTCCCGTTGCCACGCAGCCAAAGTTCGCCCTCCTGCAGAATCGTCGATCCTTGATAAGATTTGGCATTCTCGAACATCAGCACGCCGCCGCCGCGTTTTACGATGCCGCCGTTGAAGATGTCCCCGGAGATGGCACCGATGACCGCCCGGTTCCCGGCGGAGGAGTTGCCATCCAGACGGATGTAGCGCTGCTCACCGCCCAGATCGAGGTTGTTCACCAGGGTGACCACCTGGGTGGCATTGCCCCCGTTCAAGGTGAAGATGCCGGGGTTGAAATAGGTGCTGCCCCAGACGATCGTATCACCCGCACCGCCAAAATTCACGTTGATGGAGGCACCAAACGCGGAGAATCCCGTGCTGCCGCCGCCCACGCCACCACCGCCGGTGATCTGCACCTGTCCCGCCCCCGAGCCGAGCGCACGGGTGAAGTCGCGGTCGGTTTCATACGCCGACTGAGTGTTGGGACCGCCGGACATGTTGAAGTTGCCGGAGCCCAGCGCGTTGGTCAGGGAACCGATCACGTCACGGAACATGCCCTCGTTGAGGTAGGTCGTGCCGGTGTAGGTGTTCGCACCCAAGAAGGAGGTCGTGCCCCCGCCATTTTTGACCAGCGAAACCGAATTGCCCCCATTGTCGGCGATGACCGATGAAATCACGTTGGTGGACCAGGCGATGTCGTAGAGCTCGTAGTTGCTCCCCGCACCGGCCGTGATGGTGGGCACGGAAATCGTGTGGGTGGCCAGGCTGGTGAGAATGCCGCCTGAATCAATGACCAGCGTGGACCCCGCCGCCCCGCCGAGCGTGAATCCCGTGGAGCTTTGCAGGTTCAGCGACTGGATGGTGGTGACACCTGCGCCCAAGGTGGCGGCGGCGCTGAGCTTGATGTTTTGTCCGGAAGACCACGTGCCCACCGCGGTGTTCACCGCATAATCCGCCGCGACGAGGGCCGTGTAACCAAAGCCCCCGTTGCCGAGGGTGATGTATTTGAGGAATTCAGGATTGGCCGTGCCACCTGCGGTATAGGCCCAGCCACCGATGAAGTTCACGTTCGAGCCGGCTGTCTCCAGGGCGCTGTTGAGGATCTCGTGATGCGTGGAAAGGCCCAGGGCGTCACCGGACAGGCTGTCCACAAACAATTCGAGCGTGGTGCCTTTGTTCGGCTTCAGGATGTCCGTCAGCGTCAGAGCGATGCTGCCGCCGGTGCCGGCCGAGCGATAACCGATGCGGTTGGCACCGCTCACCAAAGTCGTCACTCCCAGCTTTTGCGCCACCGCATAAGTGAAGAGGTTGCTGCCCGTGTTAAATGCCGCGTTTTCCACGTAAATCTCGCTGGCCATCATGCTGATGGGAGCCGTCGTGGAAAAGCGGCTGTCTGCCTTGTCGCCTGTGGTGGGAGCCCCGGCGCCGTTCCCGAAGACCAGACGCAGCCAGGAGTTCCGCAGATTCAAGGCGGAGATTTTGGCGTAGGGATTCGTGTTAGCAGCCTGGCTCCCAACGCCGGCATCCGCACGGATATCCCCCAGCAGCGATGTCACGGTGCCGGTGAAATTCTGCGCGGTCGAGACGTTCTGCATGCGGAAGCCGCTGACGCCGTAGTGGATGATCTCACCCGAACCCGACACCGGACCGGTGATCGAGGTGAAGCCCCCGCCGCCGATGCGCAGTTCGTTGTCGTTGGTGATCACGCTGCCCGCCAGGGTGAAGGTGCCCAGATCGCTCTGAACACGCGAAGCGCTTTGCAGTGTGACGGTGCCGGTGACCTGGTTGCTTTCACGCCCGAGAATGTTGCGCAAGGCACCCTGATTGAGGAAGCCCTGGCCGTTGATGAAAAGGGGCTCGGAGTTGAGGCTGGCTGCGCCGTTGCCTGCCACGGTGCCACCGTTCAAGGTGCCACCCATGTCATTGTTGAAGGCCAGCGTGGCACCTGCGTTGACGATGGTGCCCTGCAGGTAGTTGCTCGACGCACCCAGCGACGTCAGATCGTTGCCGGTCTGGGAAACCAGGGTGATCCCGCCGTTGAGGATGTTGACTCCGGTAAAATTGTTCGCGCCGCGCAGCACCAGGGTGCCATCACCATTCTTGGTGAATCCATTGACTCCGTCCACCACTCCACCCAGAACAAGGATGCCCTGGCCCACATTGAGGGTCAGTTGACTTTGCAGCCCGACATTGGCCAAAATGGCCGCCGTTCCTTCACCGATCTTGTTGATCACGGCTGAAGCACCGTTGTTAAAGCTGAGGGTGCCATTCACACCCGGGGTCAGCACCAGGTTCGATCCTCCGCTCACATCGCCGATGTTCAATGTCCCCAAGGTAAGCGGATCATTCAGGCTGATAAACTGATTGCCCAGATAATTCAGATTCAAATTCGCGGTGTCACCGATCGCATAGCCGGGGATGAGACCGATGTTCCAGTTGGTGAAATCCTGCCAGGTCAAATTCCCGCTTTCGTCCTGAGTCCAGGTGCCCGAGGCAGCATGCGCGTAAGGTCCAGGCAACCAGACTGCCATCAGGCATGTCATGAACCAGCCAAGGAGTTTGCGATGTTGACGTAGTATTTTCATATTTAACAACGATAAAATGGTTCTGAATCCCAGCGGGTTATGCGATTTGCTCCCCAGTCAGTGGCACCCATGCCAGAGACCCTTGAGGGCTTGTCTTCCTGCCCTGCCCACTGCCTCCAATGGCATTCACTCCGGGAAAAAATCCGCCTTGCGCACGCGCAGAAAACAGCCGGTCGAAATAACGGCCTGGCGAGTTCATCAGAGCGATGGACAAATGCATGGATGGGTGAATGAGGATGGAATGTTTGAAGGCCGAATTAATGCGTGACCGCATTAATGGATAATTATCTGAACTTATTGCTTACTTTGAGCTAACCAGCTCATTCAGAGCCATTGGTTAATGGCTTGTTCGTTAGTAAATTTTGATGGAAATCTCAGATAATCTTTTTCTTTATTCACGATAAAGAACCGCTTCTCTGAAGCCTCGCAAACACTGCCATCTACCTTGGTGGGCGAGTTTTGACCGCCTACTTTGCATCATCAGTTGCGAGTTCGCCCCCCCTCCACACTTTCTGCACCCGCCATGTCCCGCATCCCGGAAGAAACCATCCAGCAAGTGATCGCCGCCACAGACATCGTGGCGCTGGTGGGCCGCTCCGTGAAGCTGCGCAAGGCGGGCACGAACTTCCTCGGCCTCTGCCCCTTTCACAACGAGAAGACCCCCTCCTTCAACGTCAGCCCCTCACGCAACACCTACCACTGCTTCGGCTGCGGTGCGGGTGGCACCTCCATCCGTTTTGTCATGGAGCACGACGGCCTGTCGTTCGTGGAGGCGGTCAAACGCCTGGCGGATGCCGCCGGAATCCGTATCGAGGAAGAGGTGTGGGATGCCAATGCCGAGGCGGAGGCCAAGCACCGCAGCCTGCTCCTGCGGGCGCACCGCGAGATCGCCGAATGGTTTCACCAGCTTCTGATGAAGCACAAAATCGCCGCGCCAGCCCGTGACTACCTCAAGTCACGCGGCATCAAGGCGGAGGTGGCGAAAAACTGGCAGATGGGCTACGCCCCGCCCCACGGTGCATTTTTCCGCGAATGGGCCGCTCAGGCCAAAATCCCCGAGAGCGTGCTGGTGGAGGCCGGGCTCTTTGTACAGAGCGATGAAGATTCAGGCCGCCGGGGCACCTACCCGCGCTTCCGCGACCGGCTCATGTTTCCCATCCGCAACGATCACGGCGATGTGATCGCCTTTAGCGGGCGGGTCCTCGATCCGGAGGCCAAGACCGCCAAGTACCTCAACTCCCCCGAAACCTCCCTCTTCAGCAAGAGCAAGGTGCTGTTTGGCTTTGACCGCTCCAAGCGCGCCATCTCCAAGGCAGGCGAGGCCATCGTCTGTGAAGGCCAGATCGATATGATCATGGTCTATGAGGCGGGTTTTCAAAACGTCGTGGCAGGCCAGGGCACCGCCTTTACGGAACTCCATGCCAAGCTGCTCAAGCGCGTGTGCAATGAGGTCGTGCTCTGCTACGACTCTGACAACGCGGGCTACAAGGCGGCCGAACGCGCCTTTCAGATCCTCTCCCCCATCGGTCTCACGGTGAAGGTGGCCTCCCTCCCGCAGGGGGAAGATCCGGACTCGCTGCTGCGCAAGCAAGGCACCGAGGCTCTTCAGGATGTCCTGGGGAACTCCATGGACTTTCTGGAGTACCAGATCCGCCGCCTCCGGGCCAGCGCCAAATCTGACGGCATGGTGGAGCGCGTGCGCATGGCCGAGCAGGTGGCGGCAGCCATCAGCATCTTCAGCGGCGTGGCCCAGCGCATCACCGCCGTGAACAAAGTGGCCAAGATGCTGGAAATCTCCGAAGAACAGCTCACCGCGATGGTCAATCGCGCCGCGAAGGAAGCCAGGAGCGGCCAGACCGCCGGAACGGCTCCCGTGAATGTGGTGGATGAGGCGAAGAAACTCCTCGCCTCACAGCACAGGACGGCTCTGGCACTCTGCCAGATGGCCCTGGCCGATGCTGAGATCATGTACTGGCTGCGGGAGGCCGACTGCGAAGACCTCCTGCGCGAGGTGCCCGGCACGGAGATGCTGGCCCTCCTGGTGCACAGCCGCCATGATCCGCTGGAGGAGGCCTCCCAGCTTGCCTTCATGGCCGGGCTGGAGCGCCAGCAGGAGGCGGCCTTTGCCCAGCTCCAGGCGGGGCCACGTCTGCCGGGCGGACTTGAGGATGCGAAAAGCGCCCTCTACACGCTGGAACTCGTGCGGATGAAGAACCTCATCCAGAGCATTGCGTCCAAATTGCGCCAGCGCGATCTCCCCAAGGAGGAGGTCGAACGCCTGCAGCAGCAGCAGATAGAACTCATCGCAAGGCACAAAGAATGCCTTGACCGTACGAAACCCACCCCGAATGTTTACACCCCCTGACTGACGCAGGTCCCGGACCCCCACCGAGGTAAGTATGGCCGTCTCCAAAAAACCACACAACGGATCCCATTCTCGCAACGCCGCCAGACAGGCCGGCGAGCCAGCGGCTGTCGAAGACGAAGGCGCACCGCAGAAACGTGGCCGTGGCAGGCCCCGCATTCATCCGCCCAAAGAGCAGCCCGTCACCCAGGTGGGGCCTGATGGCCAGCCGCTCAAACGCCGCCGGGGACGTCCGCCGAAAAACGGCCATGCCGGTGGCATCATCCACTTTGCCAACACCACTCACGACGACATCCACTCGCCCGATGTCCAGGCCCGCCTGCGCGATCTGATCCGCACCGCACGGGAGCATGATCATCTGACCTGGGACGACATCAACGAGGCTCTGCCTGCGGGATTCGTCACCCCGGACCTGATGGACGCCCTCATCACGCGCCTGCGTGCGATGGAGATCAAGATCACCGACGACGTCGACGGCATCGCCGCACGCCACAACGCGGCCCGGGAGCGCATCACCGCAGAGCGTGACGCAGCCTCAGCCAAGCTGGACGTGTTTGACGACCCCGTGAGAATGTACCTGCGCCAGATGGGCCAGGTGCCGCTGCTCACCCGCGAGCAGGAGATCCACATCTCCAAGCGCATCGAAAAGGCGGACCTCAGCCTGCGCCAGTGCCTGCACACCATCGGCTTCATCGGCCAGGCCTACCTGCAGTTTGCCGAAGCCCTGTGCAACGGCGTCGAACGCTTTGACCGCCTCGTCAGCGACCGCAAGGCGGACGAACGGGACGCCTATTTCAAGAAGCTCAAGCCGCTGCTCGACCAGGCGCGCGACATCCACGAAAAGACCAGCAAGGCCTTCGCCGCTCTCACTGAGGCCGGCCCGCGCAAACGCCCCGCCGCTCAGGAGGAGTTTGAAACCCTGCGCACCCTGTTTTTCCGCACCTGCGAGAAGTTTTACTTCAAGTCCAAGATCACCGAAGACTTCGTCACCCTGCTGCAGCAGCGTCTGACCGATCTCGGCAACCTTGAGCGCAGCCTGAAGGAGCAGCCTCAAAACGAAGCCGCCAAGGAAGCCATCAGCGCCTTTGAGCAGGAATCCTGGATGACGGCGGCGGATTACCGGACGCTGATCACCGACACGCTCAAGCATGTGGCCGGCTCCACCCGCGCCAAGACCGAGATGATCGAGGCCAACCTGCGCCTCGTGATTTCCATCGCCAAGAAGTACACCAATCGCGGCCTGTCCTTCCTCGACCTCATTCAAGAGGGCAACATGGGCCTCATGCGTGCGGTGGAGAAGTTTGAGTACCAGCGCGGCTACAAGTTCAGCACCTACGCCACCTGGTGGATTCGCCAGGCCATCACCCGCAGCATCGCCGATCAGGCCCGCACCATCCGCATCCCGGTGCACATGATCGAGACGATCAACAAGCTCATGCGCGTGCACAAGCAGTTGCTGCAGGAGCTTGGGCGTGACCCGACGCCGGAAGAAATCGCCGAGGAAATCCATCTGCCCGTCGATCGCGTGAACGCCGTGCTGCGCCTGTCTCAGCAGCCCGTCTCCATGCAGGCCAAAGTCGGCGAAAGCGAAGGCGACACCGAATTCGGCGACTTCATCGAAGACAAAGAGGCGAGCAATCCCATGGAGCTCACCGCCATGCACCTGCTGCGCGACAAGCTGCGCGACGTGCTCGACACCCTCAATCCACGCGAACGCGAAGTGCTGGAGCAACGCTTCGGCCTCGGCGACGGTGCCGGCCGCACCCTCGAAGAAGTCGGCAAGCAGTTCCAGGTCACCCGCGAGCGCATTCGTCAGATCGAAGCCAAAGCCCTCCGCAAGCTGCGCCACCCGACCCGAATCCGGAAGCTCGGCGGGTTCTTCGGCGCGGGCTAGTACGACAGACACTCCTGTCTGTCGGCCAGCGGCACCGCAAACGCTTCACGCTCACGCTGAACCCTCACCCGGCCTGCAGCAGCGTTTGTTCGATGACATGGGGGCCTGCGTGAGAGCTGGCCGACAGACAAGAGTGTCTGTCGTACTGCCGGGCAGCGTCTCCGGAAGTACGATGGGCACTCCTGCCCGTCGGCCAGCGGCACCGCAGGCACTCCACGCCAGCGTAAACCTCACACCGACCTTTGCAGGGACCAGCATGCAGTTTGCTTAAGCGCTGATCGACAGACAGGAGTGTCTGTCGTACTGCTCCGCATGCGCGTTGTCGGCAGCAAGGACTTCACACCTTTTGACTGGGAGGCCGTGGGAAAATCCCACCACAGGCATCTACCTCAGCTCGATCAGCCGGGGGCTATTTACTTTGTCACATTCCGGCTGGCGGATTCGCTGCCGCAGAAGCTTCTGAAGTCCTGGCAGCTCAAGAGAAATGCCTGGCGATTAACCCATCCTGAACCTTGGGATGAAACCACACGCAAAGAATACCAGCAGCTCTTCACCACGCGCATGGAACGCTGGCTCGATGCTGGTTACGGAGAGTGCGTTCTGCGCGATGAACGCTGCCGCGCAGAGGTGGCGGAGCGCCTGCTTTTCAAACACCGCGTCGATTATGATCTCGGCGACTGGGTGGTGATGCCCAATCATGTGCATGTCCTGCTCCAACCACTCAGCGGCATCTCATTGGATGCGATCATGAAACCCGTCAAAGGCGTCAGTGCCCGAAACATCAATCACCTGCTGGGAAGTTCGGGTGCCTTGTGGATGGAAGAGTCGTTCAGTCACATTGTCCGCAGCATGGAGCAGTTGAAGAAGTTCCAGCGCTACATCCAAAACAATCCCCTGAAAGCCAAGCTGCCTGCGAGCGATTTCAGCTACAAACAACGCTGGCAGATCCTCTGAAGTACGACAGACACTCCTGCCTGTCGGCCAGCGGCACCGCAAACAATCCAGGCTCACGCTTCATCCCAAACCAGCCTGTAGCAGCACAGGGCCTGCGCATGAACCACTCGGATCATCATGCCAGCTTCGCATGCTTCCGCAGCTCCAGCCCGACGATCAAAGGTTTTCGTCGTTTTGGGAACGATGCAGCCTGCGTGAACGCTGGCCGACAGACAGGAGTGTCTGTCGTACTTCTCACCAGCACACGCCCACCTCGCGGCGGCCCTCGACACCGCGCAGATAAATATACCCCTCCACCTGCTGCGTGGAAAACTCACCTTCGAGCTGCACCACCACGCGCTCATACTCGCCGCCATCGGTGTCTTCCAGCACATCCAGCTTGATAAGCCCAGCTTCATCCACGCTCCAGACTTCGCCTTGAATTGAAATCCCATCTTCCGCACGCACCATGCCCGGATACCCGCCCAGATCATACAGGCGGTAAAGCTGCATCGTGCGGGCCTCCGCCACGAACTGCTGCTGCGCGATCCACTCGTGATTGCTGCCGCCGCGCTTGAGCGTGCCGTACACAAACACCAGCGTCCTCACAGCTCGTCCTCCCGTTCATTGAGCCACGACGCCAGGCTGTAACGCTTCTGCGTCAGTTCCTTCGCACGTTCGATCATCGCATCGGTCATCTCTTCCTTCACCAGCACGTTTGCGGCCAGTTGCGCGGCCCAGCGCGGCCAGAAATCTTCGCCCAGCGTCACCTGCTGCACGCTGCCCTGATGCAGCAGCCCCAGCTTGCCGCGCCGCTGCCCTGCCCCGGCCACTTTCACCTTGTCGCGCACCACGTCGTGCATGGCGGGCGCCACAAAGCAGAACGGGTTCTCGATCAAATCTTCCGGCCCGGCGAGACGACTGCCATCATTCAGCGCCCGCGCCAGCGACTCATGCACCAGGCGGTAGCTGTCCAGCGGGTTCGTCTGCGACCAGGGATGCACGGCGGGAACGATGACGGAATAGGTGTAATCATGGTCATGCAGAACCACGCCGCCGCCCGTCCAGCGCCGCACGATGGGCCACTGCGGCAGCGAGTCGCCCAACTTCGTCAGATTCTGCGCGTAGCCGATGGTCGCCGTGGGTTCCGTCCAGCGATACACGCGCAGCACCGGCACCTCGCTCAGCTCCAGCCAGGCCTGATCGGCGGCCATGTTCCAGGGGCCCTCATGCGGCGGTGCGTCGAGGTGCAGGATGAGTTCGTTGAAGAGGGGCTTGGCAGAATTCACAACGCAGCATGCGACGATTTCCGCATTCTCCAACGCGAATGAGCACGAAGGTCCGCGAATTTTTCTGTTTTAGAAGGCATGAGGACGCACGATTTGCCGCAGAGGAGCAGAGAGGCAGAGGGAGCAGAGAATGAATTCAATCTCTGCCACCTCCGCACCTTTGCCTCTCTGCGGTAAAACCGAACGTCCCTTCCACTTCGTCATGGTATCTCGCCAGACAATCAAATCCTCGCTCCTCTGCGGCAAAGACGAATGTCCCTGCAACTTCGCAGTGGCATCTCGCCGGACGCCCTTCACACTCCGCCTCATGCGCCCCACCCGCTTCCTCGCTCTCGCCTTCTCCCTGCTCTGCGCCCTCTCCCCTGCCGCAGACGACTACCAGCCCGGCCCTGACTCGAAACCCCAGGAAGGTGTGCCGAAGGGCGATGTGCTGAAGTTCGAATTCAAAAACAGCAAAATCTTCCCCGGCACGGTGCGCGACTACTGGGTGTATGTGCCCAAGCAGTACACGCCCGACAAGCCCGCCTGCGTGCACGTGAACCAGGACGGCATTCAAAACCTCGCGCCTGTGGTGTTTGACAATCTCATCGCCAAAAAGGAGATCCCCGTGATCATCGGCGTCTTCGTGATGCATGGCCGCGTGCCGGCAGCGGATCCCGCGACGCAACTGGACCGCTACAATCGCAGCGTGGAATACGACGGCCTCGGCGACAACTACGCGCGCTTCATTCTCGAAGAGCTGCTGCCCGAGGTGGAAAAGATCACGCTGCCGGATGGCCGCCCGATCCGCCTCTCGCACGAGGGCAATGACCGCAGCATCGGCGGCAGCAGCAGCGGGGCCATCGCCGCCTTCACCGCAGCATGGGAGCGGCCCGAGGCCTTCAGCCGCGTGTTCAGCAGCATCGGCACCTATGTGGATCAGCGCGGCGGCAATGACTACCCGGCGATGATCCGCAAGGCCGAGCCCAAGGCCCTGCGCGTCTTTCTGCAGGACGGCAGCAACGACGCCAACGGCACCGGCGGAAACTGGTTCCTCGCCAACCAGGAGATGCTCTCCGCGCTGGAGTTTGCCGGTTATGAATCCAACCACGTCTGGGGAGACGGCGGTCACAATGGCAAGCACGCCACCGCCATTTTCCCGGATGCCATGCGCTGGCTGTGGAAGGACTGGCCCAAGGCCGTGACCAAGGGCGTGGGCTCCAAGGCCCCTGTGATGGAAGTGCTCGGAGCTGGTAGCGAATGGCAGCTTGTGGGAGAAGGCTACGGCTTTACCGAAGGCCCGGCGGTCAATGCGAAGGGCGAGGTCTTCTTCACCGACATCCCGAACAGTCGCATCCACAAGGTGGCGCTGGACGGCACGGTGAGCGTTTTCGCTGAAAACACCGGCAAGGCCAACGGCCTCATGTTCGGCCCCGATGGCCGCCTCTTTGCCTGCGCGAATGGCAGCAAGCAGATCGTGGCTTACGATGAAGCGGGAAAGATGAGCGTGATCGCCGAGGGCATCGAATCCAACGACCTGTGCATCGGCGTGAACGGAAACCTCTACGTCACCGATCCACCGCACAAGCAGGTGTGGCTCATCAAGCCGAACGGCGAGAAGAGCGTGGTGGACACGAATGACAAAGGCGGCATCGCCTTCCCCAATGGCATCCGCCTCACGCCCGATCAAAGCCTCCTGCTCGTGGCCGACATGCGCGGGCAGTTCATCTGGAGCTACCACATTAACGCGGACGGCACCCTCTCAGCCAAGCAGCCCTACCACCACCTGCGCATCCCCGACGGCGTCATGGAAAGCGGTGCCGATGGCATGACGCTGGACACCAAGGGCCGCCTCTACATCGCCACGCACGCAGGCATCCAGTTCTGTGATCAGGCCGGGCGCGTGAACGGCATCATCGCCAAGCCGCAGCGCAAGTGGCTGGCGAACGTGGTCTTCGGCGGCGCGAACTTCGACGAACTCTACGCCTGCAACGGCGACAAAGTCTTCAAACGCAAAACCCAGGTGAAAGGCGTGCGCACTGCGGACACACCGATCAAGCCGGACAAGCCGAGGCTGTAGGAGAGCTTGACGTAGGACGGTCGTGGCGAAGCCCGCCAGTTCCCGCCTTCGGAATCTGTAAGGCCTTCAAACACCGTCCAGCACGGCGGAAAGCGGTGGCTGCGGTCGTTCCTCCCTTCGCGACCGCAGTCCATATCAGAAGCATCGTCGCACGGAGCTATTTGGAGTGCGGTCGCGCAAATGCAAGGCGCAAGCCTGCATCGGAGCCACCGCTTTCGCGGGGTGATCTGGCGCGAAGCACTGCCTGGAAGTACGATGGGCACTCCTGCCCGTCGGCCAGCGGCACCGCCAGAATGCTGGCTGACGATTCACCACTCGCAGGCGCTGGGCAGAGCCCCCCATGCCGTTGCTGTGGCGGCAGCGTGGGTGGGTTTGAGAGTCGTGGGCTCTGGTGGCAGCGCTGATCGACGGGCAGGAACCGGAGCGCAGCGCAGATAGCCAGCCACAGGCTGCCCGCAGGGCGAACGCAGTGAGGCAATGCCCATCGTACTGATGACCCACCCGAACCCAGAACAGCACAACATACCACACCCTAGTCCATGCTACCTGTTAATTTTGCTTCGTATCACTTTTTCTTTTGACTTCTGAAATTCGGGCCCAAGCCTTTTGCAGAGGCATGAACCACTCATCACCGACAAACCACGACACCGCTTCCAGCCCCCCGGCCGGGAAGATCACCCGAAAGCAACTGGCCGCGCACTGCGGCCTCTGCGTCAGCAGAATCGACCAGCTCACCCGCGCCGGCGTGCTGGGGCATTACCGGATCGGCAAATCCGTGCGCTATGACCTGGCGGAGGTGGAGGCCACACTGAGGGAGCGCTTTCACGTGCGGCCTTCGCCGCCCGTCTCCGCCACGCCTACGGATACCACGTTCTACCATTCCGTGGCCTCCGGCATCGCCGCCGTCACCCGTCAGGAGCCCGGCCTGGCACAGCCCCAACCCCAGGCCTGAACCACCATGCATGCACCTGCTGAAATGACGGGAGCCATGGCGACCGCGCCGGACTCCGAGGAGCAGCTCCTGGCCGTGCTGCTGGAGGGCAATGAGGAGTGGCTGCCTGCGCTGCGGCGCATCCTGCCGCAGGCGGACGCGTTTGTGGACCCGGAGCGGCGCTGCCTGTGGGACACCCTGCTGGAAATGCACGACCGTGGCGAAACCATCAGCGCGGACAGCGTGGCGGTGCGCCTGCGCCGCATGGGCGGCCCGATGATGGAGGGCGTGCGCTCCGCCATGGTGCTGCTGCTCGGCAGGCACGCCATCTTCAGGCTGGAAATGGCCGAGTGGCATGCGCGGCAGATCGCCTACGCGTATGAGCGCCGCCTCATCGCCAGCGTGGGGGAGATGGCCGGGCAGGCGGACATCGGGCCGCAGGAGATGACGGCGGCACTGCGCGAGAAATTGAAGAAGATGGAGCGCATCGCCTACTCCACGGGAGAGGATGCCCCACGCCCGCTGCCCCTGGGCACGGCGCTGCTGCCCGTGCTGCCTTTTGACACCGCATGGCTGCCCGAGCCCTTCCGCGCGTGGATCAGCGACATCGCGGAGCGCATGCAGTGCCCTCCGGAATTTCCCGCCGTGGCCGCCATGGCCGCGCTCTCCAGCGTGGCGGGCCGGCGCTTCTGCATCCAGCCCAAGACGCAGGACCAGGGCTACACGGAATTCCCCCATCTCTGGGCCATGCTCATCGGCAGTCCATCGCTGATGAAAAGCCCCGCCATGCAGGCCGCCATGCGCCCGCTGCGCGATCTGGAGCGCGTGGCCTGCAAGGAGTACGACTGCCGCGAGCTGGAGCGCCAGGCGGCGGAGATCGGCGCACGGTTCAAACGCAACGCGCTGGAGTGCGAGGCACGCAAGGCCGCGAAAAACGGCGAGGCCTTTGACTACACGCAGCTCATCGGCCCTGCCGAGGGAGAGCCCACGCCGCTGCGCCGCTTCATCGTCAATGACGCCAGCATCGAGGCCCTGGGCGAAGTGCTGCGGGACAATCCCACCGGCACCCTCCTCTATCAGGACGAGCTCGCGGGCCTGCTCGCCCTGTTGGAAAAGGATGGCAACCAGTCCCTGCGCGCCTTTCTGCTGCAGGCCTGGAGCGGCAAGGAAGGCTTCACCTTTGACCGCATCGGCCGTGGTCGGCGGCACATTGAATCCTGCGCCGTGAGCCTGCTCGGCAGCATCCAGCCCGGCGTCATCGCCACGCATGTGCGTGCCGCCAATGGCCACACCGCAGGTGCCGACGGCTTCCTGCAGCGCTTCTCGCTCATGGTCTGGCCGGACGTCAGCAGGCACTGGGAGGACATCGACCGCCCGCTGGACTCCGAGGCCGAGTGGGAGGCCACGGATGTGTTTCACGCCTTTGAAAACATCACCACCGCGCGCCTCACGCAGCAGGGCGTGAAGCCCGGTCGCGATGGCATCCCCGTCTACCGCTTTGCACCGGACGCGCAGGAGTACTTCAGCCACTGGCGGCACGACCTGGAGCACCGCCTGCGCAGCGGCACGCTCGCACCCGCCATGGAGGCGCACCTGGGCAAGTACCGCAAGCTCGTCCCCGCGCTCGCCCTGCTCATCCATGCAGCGGAGGTCACCGGCGGAGACGTCACTCTCTCCGCGCTGGACCGCGCCCTCTCCTGGGCCCGCTACCTGGAATCCCACGCCGCCCGCGTCTTCGCCTCCGGCACCGTGGCCGAGAGCACGGCTGTGCACACGCTGCTCAAGAAACTGTGCGATGGCACGGCGGGGCTGCCGAGTGAGTTTAAATTGCGCGATGTGAAGCAGAAAGGCTGGAGCGGCCTCACGAGCAACGAGGATGCCGAGTCTGCGTGCGATCTGCTGGTGGAATATCGCTGGCTCATCGCCACCGTGAAGCAATCCGGTTCTCACGGCGGACGTCCTACCACGATATACCATCTCAACCCGCAGGCAAAAAACGCCTTCAATCCGGCCAGATGAACTCGCAAAAATAGGTTTTGAGGGTTTTGAAGGTTTTGAGGGTGCTTTTTAAAAGGAGGAGATTGTTTGATGCAGGGAGCAATATTGAGGCCCGTAAGGCGTGCGAGCGCTCACGGTGCGAAGGTAGGGAGGTTGGTCCTCCAACCTCCGCCGAACGTCCCCATGCCTCCTTTTCTGAAATCGCTATAAAAAGGCACCGGGCTGCCAGCATCATTCAAGACTCGCAGGGCAAAAGCTCCCGGAGGGAGTACGGAAATTAGCCTGTGGTGGAGCGAGGCTTGGCGAGCGGGAACCACCGGATCAGGTGAATGATGAGTGCAAGCTCAAGGCCGCATGCTGGAGGCATGCGAGAGCTGTGCGTGGACTCCACGTGCACGCTGGGTGATTGCAGGCTTCTCGCATACCTTTGGCATGCTCCCATGAGGCAATGATCGGTGTGTGCCAGTCCGGTGGTTCCCGCTGCACCGCTTCGCGGTTTCGCTCCACCACCGGCTAATCTCTCTGCTCCTTCCAGGAGCAAATAAGAAGGCGCGACATCGATGTGATCGCAGTGATTGCTTTACATGCCATGAATGGATCGTTTCCCGCAGGATAAAGGTGAGCCCAGCTTGCAGGAGTGCCTGCATCAATGCCCGCACAAAAACATCTCCCCCTTTTTAAAAGCACCCTCAAAACCAACAAAACCCTCAAAACCCCGGTTTCGTTGGTTTTGAGGGTTCATGGGAAGCGGAGGAGATGCTTGGGAAGGGCGAAGGTGAAGCTGAAACCGCAGCCGGAGCTTCCCCGGTTGGCCGGAGCCGCCGCTCAGGGTGGAATCTCCAGGGTGTCTCGGGGAGAATAGCCAAAGATGCGGATCGAATGTTCTCCAATCGCGTAATCAAAACCGATCCTGTCTAAAAGATCGCAGAGCGCCTGCGTGTGGTCCGCCTGCTGAGCAGGAAGGCGTCGGTCAGGGGCCGAATGCCGCAGTTCCATCCAAGCCACGGACATCATGGGCATCGGAACGTGATGCCACCACTCGGCATCCCAGGATGAGACGAAATCTGAGCCAATGCATCGATAGCGAAAGCATGGAGCCTGCACTGAGCCAGACCGCATGGCGGTGAGAAGCTCGTTCCACTTGGTGTCGTTGGCCAGTCCTGTGAGGTTGAGCCGTGCCACCAGTCCTCTGAGCTTGGAAAGCTCACCATCATGTGCGGAGTTGGCGCTTGGACCGATCATGCTGGCGAGTGGTGTTTTTGACGGGCTTAATGCTGCATCACCTATCACCGAAGTGCAAAGCGATTGATCGGCTTGAATGCTGACTGCCGCTGACTCGATAACGAAGCGGCCTGCGTGAGCGCTTTCGACACGGGCAGGATTGCCCGTGCTACTCAGGCTTGCGCAAGCCGGGTGTGATGCGGGCACTTTTGCCCGCAGCGGGAGGTCATGCTTCTGGCATGCATTGAGCGGTGCATCAGCGAATGCTGACGCACAGAAACGGGATGCCTTGTATCTTCAGGTTTCACAGTTCACTTCTTTCCAGCTCTTCAATCAGCCGCTCGTGAGGCTTCCGTTTGAAAACTTCCAACCGCTTGAATGTCCTGGTCAGTCACTTCATAGACCTCTGTCGAAATCGGATACGATGCCTGCGAATACTCACGCACCACCACACCGCCTACCCGCTTGAAAAAATCTGTGTGCCGTGCCGCCCAAAGATAGAGAAAGTCACGGTCTGGGGCTGCGGCCATCAGAGGCCAGCCGAGCAAATCCTCGGCGACCTCGCGCAGATTGGGGGCAAGCAAGAGCGATGACTTGAAAGGGAGCGAAGTGGTAATGAACCCCAGCCGAACACCATCGATGTCCTGAAAATCGATGGTGGCATTGCTCAATGCACATCCGAGATTGGCGAAAGCCCTCTCTCCCGCAGCAGATTCGGACAAACCCAGCGACTCCAGCATGGCATGTGTAACCCACGTGATCACGGGGGGATCGACGGACAAATGGACAAGCACCCGGTCCACCTGATCGCTTACAACTTCCCAGATGTCCGCCCGTATTTCATAGTTGTTCGGTTCCAAACTCCAGTAAAGCCGTTCGGCGGACAGTTCACCTTCAGCAGCACCGGGCGAGGCCAGCAGCGCATCTACGAAACGTGAAACACGCCCGGTGTCACCATCAGCAGCGACGTCGCGCTGAAGGTTCTCGAGGTTGATTAGCATCCGCCCTCCGCCGATCTCTATCGAATGACGACCCGATTCAGCATCAATGCTGAATGGAAAACCACGCTGGTGCAGCTCGCTTTCAAATAGCGTACGTATGTTCATGGAGGCAGGAGAGAGAGGGGGACATCTAAAGCGCGGCGAACCATCTGCCAAACAAGATCCCGGATCTTTGACTGATGCCATGCTGGCGCGACGTCTCCCAAGTCCTGACACGAGTGCTGGAAAAGCTGAAGAAGAAGCACGCGGGCGAGCACCGTTCCGGCGAACGGGAGCGCGGGATGAGGTGAGCGAGCGGAGTGCGCCGCGCCTTGGACGTAGGATGGGTGTGGCGTAAGCCCGCCCGTCTGTCAGCGTGTGGCAGGCACTCGGGCGAGCGAATGTCCTTGAGGCTTAGGGCAAGCGGTGGGGCCAGTGCGAGTCCTCGCAGTCGGGCGGTTTGGCGGAGAGGTTTTGGCGTGTTGAAGGGCGTTCTTTTTCGCCAAACACGGCCGACCTACGGACGGAAAGCGCGGCGGCGCTTTGCCCTGCCCGCTGCGGGCGCTCTCGGCACTGGCAGGATTGCCCGTGCTACTTCGCGTGCGGATGGCTGAAATGAACGCGGGCGATCCTGCCCACAGCGGTAGCGCTGGTCGACAGACAAGAGTGTCTGTCGTACTTTTACACGGCGCGCTTCTGCAGCTCCACGACGGCGTTGAGGATCTTCACGCGGTTCATCTCATGCACTTCCACCTTGGTGCCGATTTCGGGGACGAGGGTGACGGTGAGTTCGCCGCCGAGGTGTTCGCGGAATTCTTCGAGGCCTTCGAGGATGGCGGGCTCGCCGGAGCGACCTGTGGTCATCAAATGGGGGGAAGAGGTGGCGAAGCCGATGCGCTCGATGAGGCTCAGCACGCGCTCGCAGGTGGCTTCATCGAGGATGCCCTGCATGCGGGAGTAGACGAGGTCCACGGCCATGCCGATGGCGACGGCCTCGCCATGGGCGACGGTGAATTTGGAGATCTGCTCGAGCTTGTGCGCGGCCCAGTGGCCGAAGTCCAGCGGACGGGCGGAGCCGAGCTCAAAGGGATCGCCACCGGTGGCGATGTGCTCCACGTGCAGCTCGGCGCTGCGCTGAATGACCTGCTCCAGGGCCTCCTGCTTGAGGGCGGCGAGATCGCCGGCCATGGCCTCGATCTGCTCAAAGAAGGCGCGGTCGCGAATGAGCGCGACCTTGATGGCCTCGATGATGCCGTTGCGGCGGCCACGCGCGGGCAGCAGCTCCAGAAAGGCGAAGTCGTTCACCACGGCAAAGGGCACGGCGAAGCTGCCGACCCAGTTCTTTTTGCCGAAGTAGTTCACGCCGTTCTTCACGCCCACGCCGCCATCTCCCTGGCTCAGCGTGGTGGTGGGAAAGCGCACGTGGCGGATGCCGCGATGCGCCGTGGATGCGGCAAAGCAGACGAGGTCCAGCGCGGCGCCGCCGCCGATGACGAAGACGTAGCTGTGGCGGTCCAGCGCGGCTTCATTGATGGCGTCCCAGCAGCATTCCACGAGGCGGAAGTCGTTTTTGCAGGGCTCGCCGCCGGGGATGACGATGGGATCGTCCACCAGGGTGAAGGTGTCCGCATGCACGTGGCCGTAGGCCATGATGTCGTCGATCAGGTCGCGGTTCGCGGTGGCGACGGCTTCGTCCACAAACACGAGCACGCGGGGGAGCTTGTGCGGCTGGTCGAGGTGAAGGAGATCACGAATGGTGTGGTTCCGAGGCGCGAAAACTTCTCTCGTGAACAAGATTCGGTGGGTGTGCTCTAGCCTGATTTTTTTCTCTAACATCAACGGGGGGGGATTCTTTGGCTCCGACCGGCGTTGAGGTCAAAGGGAAAGGGCAAACGTCCTTCGAAAGCGCTTTCTAACCCAGCGCACTCATTTCGACGCTGTTAGCCGGTGATTTTTGCCGTGCCAGAGCGCCTCACCGGAGGCCCGCCCCCCTGTGCGGCCACCCGTGGAAATAGCCTGCTGGGGTGATTGTGAAGGCCCGCCCGTTTATTGCACATAGTGGCGACCATGAAAACCCCTCGCTCAAACCCGTCGTCCAGGCATGACATCACCGCGCCGGGCGCCCGGAGGTGATGGCTGCTGCGCCTCCGCCCCGGCTTCGATGGGAGAACAAAGCTACTTCCGCAGTGACCTTTCCGCCCCCACTTCGTTTTTTGATCCCCGTGCTGCTGCTAATCCTCGGGCTCGTGTCCACGTGGCTGGATTATGAGCTGGACCTGGCCAATGACCTGGAGCGCGATTTCAATGATGTGACCACGCAGGCGGAGGCCACCGGCATCCGCCTGACCGCCCTGGCCCGGCAGCACCTGGCACGGGGCGAGATCACGGCCCTGAGCGATGCCCTCTCTGACTGGAAGCACGAGCCGTGGCTGAGCCTGGCCGCCGTGGTGGACGAGCACGGCAAGGTGCTGGCGAGCACCTCCGCCCAGTGGGAGGGCCATGCGGCGGAGGAGACCCCTGCGGCCACCGCCTGGAAGCGCGCCAAGGACATCCCCGGCAAGCTCCTGGAATCCCCCACGCTGGACGGGGACGATGTGATCGTGCTCGCGGCGTTCCCGCTGGAAATTTCACCCCAGGGCCGGGAAAAGCTGCTGCTCGTCTATGACCGCGCCAATGCCGTGGCGCATGCTCATCAGGACGCACGCCAGAGGGTGGCGTGGTCGGCGGCGGTGATCGCCCTGATGTGCCTCTGCCTCTGGGCCACGCTGCACTTCGGCGTGGCGCGGCGGCTGGAGCGGCTGGCGCGGTCCGTGCGCGAATTCGGCGAAGGCCGCACCATCGGCATCGAGCCCGTGAAAGGCGGCGATGAGGTGCACGAGCTTTCCCAGGCCTTCCGCAAGATGACCCAGCGGCTGGCCGACCGCGAACGCGAACGCTCCGAGCTGGAGCGTGCGGTGATCGATTCGGCGGAGAACGAGCGCCGGCGCATCGGGCATGAGCTTCACGATGGCATCGGCCAGCAGCTCACCGCCGTGCTGATGGCCATCAACGGCCTGCACGATGAGCTGCAGAGCAAGGCCCCAGCCTTTGCGGTGCACGCGCAGCATGCCAGCCAGAGCCTGCGCGAGGCCCTGGCGGAGGTGCGCGGCCTTTCCCACGGGCTGGCCCCCGTGCCGCTGTGGGACCAGGGGCTGGAGCACGCCCTGCAGGCGCTGGCAGACGCCACCACGCGCAGCTCCGGCGTGCGCTGCGTGTTTGAGTGCCCGGCGCACGTCCCGGAGATCAGCGAGGCCACGGCGTGCAATCTCTACCGCATCGCCCAGGAGGCGGTGAACAACGCCCTGAAGCATGCGGACTCCGGAGAGATCCGCATCGGCCTGGAATGCCGCGAAGACTCGCTGGTCCTTGAGATCGACGATGACGGCTGCGGCCTGCCCGAAGCGCCCGCAGAGGGCGGCGGCATCGGATTTCGGATCATGCAGCACCGCACGGAAATGATGGGCGGGCGGATGGAGCGCGGAGCTCCGCCCGCAGGCGGCACACGGATCGCAGTTCACATCCCCTACAACCCATGACAACCGCAGAACCTCCCGCAAAAACCTACCGCCTCGTGCTGGTGGATGATCATCCGGCCGTGATCAATGGCTACCGCTTCATGCTGCAGTCCTCCCCGTGTTTCGAAATCTGCGGCACGGCGGCGAATGAATCCGAGGCCCTGACGCTGGTGACGAAGGAGAAGCCGGACCTCCTCATCACGGATCTGAACATGCCCGGGCGCGGCGGCCTGGAGCTCATCAAGGACCTCGTGGCGCTGCATCCCGGGCTGAAGATCATCGTCAGCTCCATGCATGATGAAATGCTGTGCGCCGCACGCGCCCTGCGCGCCGGAGCCAGCGGCTACGTGGGCAAGGACAGCCCCGGCAATGCGCTGATGGATGCCATTCACAAAGTGCTCGATGGCGGCGTGTATGTGAGCGAGCGCCTGGCCGCGCACCTCGCGGCCTCCTTTGCCACGCCAAGGCCACGTGGCTCGACCGAATCTCCGCTGACGAAGCTCAGCGACCGCGAGTTTCAGGTGTTCGAGCTCTTTGGCCAGGGGCAGACGGCCAAGGAGATCGCCGCGCAGCTTCACCTGAGCCCCAAGACCGTCTCCGTGCACCGGGATCACATCAAAGATAAAATGGGCTTTGTCACCAGTGCGGAGATGATCCGCCAGGCGGTGCGCTGGGTGGAGACGCAGCGGGACGTGGTGAATGGGTAGAGCCGGGGCCTCAACGCGAACGGCTGGCTGCATGGCGTACGAACGTTCTCGCAGTCGGGCTGCGGAGCTGCTGGGCCGTAGGACGGTCGTGGCGAAGCCCGCCCGTCTGCGAGCGTGGGGCAGACACCTTGCGGGCGGAGCGTGCCAGCGGCCTCGGGGCGGGTCAGCGTACGGCTGGCTCCATGGCGTACGAACGTCCTCGCAGTCGGGCGGTTTGGCGAAGGCGGCGGTGGAAGATGGAGCACTCTCGACGCCAAACACGGCCGACCTACGGCCCGGAGCTCCGCGCGAGGTTCGTAGGACGGTCGTGGCGACAGCCCGCCCGTCTGCGAGCGTGGGGCAAACACCTTGCGGGCGAAGCGTGCCAGCGGCCTCGGGGCGGGGCAGCGCACGGCTGGTTCCATGGCGTACGAACGTCCTCCCAGTCGGTGCAGTGCGTGCGCTGGGTGGAGCTCCAGAGGGACGTGATCAACGGGTAGGACCGGGGCCTAAACGCGAACGGCAGCGAAGCTGATACCCAAAAGTTTCTGATGCCGCCATGATGAGACGTTCAACCAACGTCAGGCCCCTCACGGGCGTCACGCCATCGTGAGCGGACACAGATCACAGCCATGTTCATCCCCACCCACCCACCACGCTGCCACCATGAACTCGTCCTACTTCCACACTCAAAGCTGGGCCCCGGGCAACTGCGAGAGCCATTCGAGTTTTTCTGATGTTCAGCTTTTGGAAGATCATTCGCCTCTTTTTGATGAAATGATCCAGGTGTGCGAGGCCGCCGCTGAACCGAGGGCCCACGTCCATCCGCAGCCCAAAGCGAAGGTTTTGTTCCAATTCTTTGATGGCTGGCCGATGACAGAATCGTGAGTGTCAGGCGTTCAACAACCAAACCGCAGCCTGATATGAGAAACACTGATCGCATCGTCATCGTGGATAATGATCCAGCCGGTTCTGCGGAGTTCCGCGCTGCGCTGGAAGCCCGGCCGGACATGACGCTGGCCGCAGCCGTCACGTGCGCCTCCTGCTCCTTTGCCGCCGTGTCGGCGCAGAAGCCTGATCTGGTGGTGCTGCACCTCAACATGCCGGGCCACCGCGTGCTGCAGCTCACGAAAGATCTTCTGGTGCTGCATCCGGGCCTGAAGCTGCTCCTTGTCTCCGGCCCCGATGAGGATCTGGAGCCCGCGCGGGTGATGAGAGCCGGAGCCCATGGCTGCGTGCCGCACGGCAGCAGCACCGCCGCCAGGCTGGACGCCGTGCGCG